>Ga0105244_10001174_pt1 | contig 21675 bp, 16 predicted proteins | sample KBSM44metaG_FD_80423 | JGI IMG/M metagenome (GOLD analysis project Ga0105244, IMG submission 80423) | Miscanthus rhizosphere microbial communities from Kellogg Biological Station, Michigan, USA - KBS M4-4 metaG | ecosystem: Host-associated > Plants > Roots > Rhizosphere > Soil | place... | reverse complement strand
GGCGAAGCGGAAGCTGCAGATTCTGTAAGGCCGGTGGAAGTTGCGCGAGCATGGAATATCCCCCTGGTTTCAGACGTCTGATCTGAGGGTAGACCATCCTTGAAAATTAGCAGGCTATCGATTCAATAGTCGCCGCCTATGAGCCGAAATGGCTTTAACGTCACTGATCTCCCTGCTTCAGTGCGCCTTCTCAAATGACTGCAAGAGAGGCGCACAGTTCGAAAAATGATCAGTTCTGTTCGGTGAGTTTCAGCAGCGGCTCCTGAAACCGCAGCAAGCGGCCAGCGTTGCCCAACACCAGCAACGTGCTGAGGTTGTGCAGCAGCGCCGCGATCATCGCCCCGGCCGCGCCCAGCCAGCCGAACGCGGCGAACACGACGATGGCCAGCGTCCAGCCCAGACCGATGATCACGTTCACTTGAAGCGTGCGCCGGCATTGGCGACTCAGGCGCACACAGGTGCCGAGTCGGCGCAGGTCGCTGCCGATCAGCACGATGTCGGCGGACGCCAGCGCAATGTCCGCACCGCCCGCTCCCATCGCAACACCTACCACCCCGGCCTTGAGTGCCAGCGAATCGTTGATGCCGTCGCCGACCACCATCGGCCGGAAACCGTTGTCGATTTCCTTCAACACTCGATTGAGTTTGTCTTCGGGCAACGCCTGAGCTTCGACTTCATGCAGGCCGACATCACGCGCCAGGGTGTGCGCCACGCTCTGACGGTCGCCGGTCAGCAACAGTTGCCGACCGAGGCCCAGCTCGCGCAGTTCGCTCAAGGCGAATCGTGCTTCCGGTTTGACGCTGTCAGCCAGCAACAGCCAGGCGAGAAATTCACCATTCAAGGCTAGCCCGGCAATCGGGCCGTCGTGATCGGGAATCGATGTGGTCGGGATGCCCAGTTGCGCAAACAACTCTGGGCGACCGAGGGCCGCTTCACCCTGCTCGGTCTTGGCCACCACACCCAATCCTTGCCGTTCGTGAATGTCGGTCAGCACCAGCACGTTGTCCGCGTGGACCAGACCGGCCAGTGCTCGACTGACCGGGTGACTGCTCGCAGCACCAAGGCTGGCGGCCAGTGCCATCACCGAATCGTGATCCGCCTGCGCGCTGTTGATCGACTGCAAACGCAACGTGCCGTAAGTCAGAGTTCCGGTCTTGTCCACCACCAGCGAAGTAAGGTCGGCCAGTTCTTCGAGAAAAGCCGAACTGCGGATCAGAATCCCGTGACGCGCCGCAACCGCCACACCGGCAATCGCCGTGGCCGGTGCCGACAACACCAGTGCACACGGACAGGCTGCGACCAGCACCGCCAGCATCGCCTGCGCATCGTTGGTAACAAACCAGGTCACCGCCGCCAACAGCAACACCAGCACCATATAGCTGCCGGCATAACGTTCCAGCAGCCGGGTGATCGGTGGTTTGGAACGCTCGGCGTTCTGCATCAGGGCGATGACCTTGCCCAGGGTCGATTCATCGCCGGTGCGGGTCACCTCGATACGCAGCAGCCCATCGAGGTTGATCGCCCCGCCGAAAACCGTCATTCCGACGCCCGCCTCGACCGGCACCGACTCACCGGTGATCGAGGCGGTGTCGAGGCTGGCCTGACCGGACAACACGCGACCGTCCGCCGGGACCCGATCGCCGGCGCGGACTTCAACGGTGTCGCCGGCCTTGAGCGTGCCGTTATCGACTTCGATCACGGTGCCGTCTGCCTGGATTTTCCGTGCATGACTGCGAGTGAGCTGGCCCAGGGCATGAATCGCTTCCTGCGAGCCGATCACACTGCGTTCCTCCAGCACATGGCCGAAGATCATGATGATCGGCAACAGCGCGGCGGTCAGCAGATCACCAGTGGCCCAGGCACCGAGCATCGCCAATGCGATCAACTGGTCGGTGATGCCGTGCAGGCTCGGATAACGCAGGCTGAACCACGCCGAACGCATCACCGGCACCGCCACCAGCAAAGAAGCAAAACCCAACAGCAACTGACTGACCCCGGTTTGTTCCGGCATCAACCAGCGCCAGATCAGGCCAAGCCCGAGCAGGCCAAGGGCGAGCATCGCCAGGGTCAACTGGCGCGCAGCTCGACGTTGCTCGGCCGAGGACAACAGACTCGGTGCGGCGGTAGTGGCGGTCATTTACTGGCTCCCTGAATGATCAGGCGGGAATCGTCTTTCGGATCGACCGTGGTGACCGAACCGGCCTGGCCGAGAATCTTCGGTATCCGTTCGCGGTACAGGCGCAGCAGCATTTGCGGGTCTGTGCTCTGTTGCCGGGCCAGACTCAATACAGTGGCGGTATCGGCGGACGCTTTGGCCAGGCGTTCACCGGCCTGGGCATGGGCAACCTGTAAGGTGCGGTCGGCCAGTTCGTTGGCCGTCTGGGTGATTTTTTCAGCATCGGTGCGGGCATTGGCCACCGCTTTGTCAGCCTGTTGGCTGGCTGTCAGCACGGCATTGAACGCACCGACGGCCGGCTCGGGCAGACTTGATTGCACATCGACCCGCGCCACTTCGATACCGATGCCCTGCCCGCTTGCCTTCAATTCAGCCAAGCGACGATTGATGCCTTGCACCAGATCCCCGCGCAAGCGCTCGCGTCGTTCGGCGGCTTGATTGTCAGCGCCGATCAACTCCGGACGCGCCACCAGAATGGTGTCCAGATCCCGCGCCGCTGTCAGGGCCACCGCGCTGCGAGTCACCAATCGATCCAGCGCCGGCAACACATGGTCGCCTTGCAGCACGAAGTCATAGGGATCGGTGACCTTGTAAAACACCCGCACGTCCAGCTGCACCACACCGGCATCACCGGTGAGCAAATAGCCGGAACCGGCCAATGCATCGCTTATTGGCGTGGCGAATGTAGCGACGCGATCCGCCTGTATTGCAGCTGGACTGCGCAGCAAGTTTTCCACGCGACGTTCGATGACCCGATCTGCCGCCGGCAGCAAAACGACCTGTTCGAACGGCTGCGGCCATGCCAATAACAACCCGGCATTCTGGATGCGATCCAGTGCACCGAAATGCATGACCACCGCACGATTTTGCGGATCGATCTGCCGCACATTGGAAAACGCCCAGGCCAGCGCCGCCAGCACCGTCACTGCGTACAGGGCAAAAAATGCCAGACGTCCCGCCTGAATCCACGGACTGTTCAACGAATTTGTTCCACGTGGAACTTCACTCATGGCTGCGTTCCGGTCTTGCTGTCCAGATTCGGCGGGCCGTCCACCAGCACGCGGAATGGCGCGGCATCAGTGCGCAGGATCAACTTCGTATCTGGCGTGACGATAGTGCCGAGGGTGTCCAGTGAGCGCAGCAAGTTATACAGCTGCGGCGATCCGGCATAAGCACGACCGTAAATCTGTGCGGCTTCGACCCGCGATTGCGCCTCGATTTCCGCCGCTTTCACGGTCGCGTCAGCCTGCACAATTCGGGCATCACGCTCGGCGCCGGAACGAATCTGCGCAGCTTCACGCTTGCCAATTGCAGTGCGTTCAGTGGCGATGGTTTCACGCTCGGCGCGCATCCGGTCAACCGTCGCGGTGAGAGTCACTGATGGCAAGGTCAACCGCTCGATGCCCACTTGCACCACGCGTACGCCGTAAGTGGCGAGCAATTGCTGATCAATCTGCTGACGCAACTGCGCTTCGAAGTCGGCGATGTGCACCTGATTGGCATCGGTGTTGACCAGATTGGCCAGGTCGAAACTGCTGGCGGTGGTCTCCAGCGCCGAGCCGACAAAGGTGCGAATCTGCCGCGCCGCTTCGTCCGGCTGATTCTGTACTGCGCGCATGAACCGTTGGACGTTGTCCGCATCGCCCTGCACCTGCCACGCGACATACGCTTGCACAATGATGCGCAAACCGTCACGGGTGCCGACGTCCTGCAAGCCACTCGATGTCGTACGCAAACGCAGGTCCACCGGGATTGCCGCTTCGAATGGCGCCGGCCAGCGCCAACTCAAACCGGGCTCCAGCAAAACCCGGGACGGGTTGCCGAAGCGGGTGATGACGGTGGCTTCACCGGAGCGCACCTGCACCAGGCTTGCCGCTGCGATGGCGAACGCCACGAGCAACACCGCCCAACCCATGCGTCGCCACGGGAAAGGCCCCGCCTCTTCCGGCGCCCCATGATGATGGTGATGCCCGTGATGGTGGTGGCCGCCATGAGCATGGTCGTGACCGCTGTGGTCATGGTGATCGTGAGTATGCGACTGGCTCAATGGGTGGCTCCTGGTTGAGCGGTGGTGCGCGCCGGCGTCGGGTCAGCCGGCAGCGTGAACGTACGCAGGTCGATGGTCGGCGCGTTGCTGCTGCCGCCCAGACGATGGTCGAGCACCAACAGTTTGGCTTTGCCCAGCCCCTGACTGAGCTGGCTGAGGTATTGCTCCAGCACGAAGGCCTGACCGGCGCTGGCGTAGGCTTTTTGCTCGGCGCTGAATTTCAGATCCGCCGCGCGGGCGGTCGAGCCGGTTTCGTGGGCATTGGCAGTGGCTTGGTCGCGAGCGAGGCTGGCCTGCAATTGCGCCTGATTGCTCGCTTCGGCCGCCGCCCCACGCTCGCGAGAGATCAACGCCTGGGCGCCAATCTGCGCCGCTTGCACGCTGTGATAAGCGTTGGCCGCACCGGCGGGTGGATGGATCGCTTCGACCACAGTGGCGAGAATTTCCACACCACTGTCGAGTTTCTGCAGATCGCTTTGCACCGCGCGGCCTATCTCGTCAGCCAGCCCAACCCTGTCCTGCCCCAGCAAACCGTCGAGGGTGCGCGATGCAAAATCGTGGACCAGAATCCGGCTCGCGGTGCTGCGGATCAGCGTCGGCACATCCGCGCTGTTATACGTCGCGGCCAACGCCGCCTGATCGCTGAGGCCGATGCGGTAGACGAAACGCACGTCCATATTGACGATCTGGAAGCTCTGTTGCTCGCCACGGCTGCTGGCGATGACTTGGGATTTATCGTTGACGTGGCTGGCATCCCACAAGCGGTTGGCGGTGATCGGGGCCGGACCTTCCGCCGGATCCGGCTGAACCGGCGCCGGGTTCTCGCCGACGCTGGTCGCCAATTCATGCACCACGCCATTCTCCACGCTCAACACCCGACCCAGCGGCCAAGGCAGGCCGGCATGCAAACCCGGGCCGAACACCTGCACCGGTTTGCCGAAGCGCTCATAGATCCCACGGCTTTGCAGCGGGACTTCATGAATGCCGGTGAGCAACCAGCCCACCGTCGCCACCAGCACCAATACCGGCAAGAATGCGCGGCGCATGTAACTGAAGGCCCAGATCTGCCGCAGATCGATACCGAAGCGGTTGTGCAATTCGTGCTGCAAGGCGAGCAGCGGTTGCGGTGGCCAGCGCAGCAGATCGGCGACGAAACTGCGGGCCAGCAGCACCGGTTCAAGTTGTTCGCGGCGCGGACTGAACAGCGACAACACGGCACGCAGCAGCAACTCCGCCGCGACCAGCCCCGGCAGGATGCCGATCAGCACCGCCAGCCGCACGGGCCACACCGAATTCTCGCTGGCAAACAGCAAGCACAACGCGCCCAGCACCAGGCTGATGATGGTCACGCGCGTTAGTTGCGCCAGCGCGCCGGCCTCGGGCCATTGCGCCGGGTTTTCCTGAGCCAGTTGCCGCTCCAGCACCAGCAGGCCGAACGCCAGCAACAGCGCAATCGCCGCGCTGACGGAAGCGGACAAGCCCACGGCAGTCGGTTGCAGCGTGAGATTCCACACCTGCTCGATGCCAAGCAACGCCAGCAGCGCCAGAGCGCCCAGCCACAATGTCGCTGCACCGATCTGCCCCAGTACATGCAGGCTGCGGCGGCTCAGCCGATCCAGCAGTCGCTCGTACCAGCCATCCGGCCCGGGCGTTTCTTCCTCGACGGTAACCGGCACCACCGGGTTGATCACCCGCGCTCGCCAATCGGTCACCCACCACGCCGATTGCAACCCGGCGACCAGCACCAGTAACGCCGCGCTCTGATTGACCAACAGCGCCGGCCACAACGATTGCGAGGCGAACAGGCCAACAAAAAACGCCAGCACCACTTCGGCCACGGCCAACCCGCCAAGTCCAATGGCCAACCGGCGCAATCGGCGACTCTGGGCCGCCGCCTGCTGAAAGCGCGGCAAACCGGTCACTTGCGTGCCATCAACGTCCAGATCGACTTGCATATCCCCCCAAAACCCTTGGCTCACTGCACAACTCGTTACGATATAACGAAATCCGTGAAATATTTGTACTCAATTTCACATTCAAAGATGCCCAACCTGTCGCGTTCCTGAAGCCTTGACCGAAATGTCCGGAAACGCACATATTACGTACGTAATTTTTAGCGATCCGCATTCTTCAGCCAGGAGTAAGCGCATGAGCAACTATGACGTAGTGATTCTGGGCGGTGGGCCCGGCGGTTATAACGCAGCGATCCGCGCCGGCCAGTTGGGCCTGAAGGCCGCGTGTGTGGAAGGCCGTGCCACGCTGGGCGGCACCTGCCTCAACGTCGGTTGCATGCCGTCCAAGGCGTTGTTGCACGCGTCCGAACTGTACGATGCGGCGATGGGGGCGGAGTTCGCCAACCTCGGCATCGAGGTCAAACCGACGCTCAACCTCGCGCAAATGATGAAACAGAAGGACGAAAGCGTCACCGGCCTGACCAAAGGCATCGAATTCCTGTTCCGCAAGAACAAGGTCGACTGGATCAAGGGCTGGGGCCACATCGACGGTCCCGGCAAAGTCAGCGTGACCGGCGATCAGGGCAGCCGGATCGAACTGACCGCTACCGACATCGTCATCGCCACGGGTTCCGAGCCCACTCCCCTGCCCGGCGTGGCGATCGACAACCAGCGCATTCTTGACTCCACCGGCGCGTTGTCCTTGAGCGAAGTGCCCAAACATCTGGTGGTGATCGGTGCCGGCGTCATCGGCCTGGAACTGGGATCGGTCTGGCGGCGGCTCGGCGCGCAGGTGACGGTGGTGGAATACCTCGACCGCATCTGCCCCGGCGTCGATGGCGAAGCCGGCAAGACTTTGCAACGTTCACTGAGCAAACAGGGCATCACCTTCAAACTGAGTTCAAAAGTCACCAGCGCCACGTCCTCGGCCAGCGGCGTACAACTGAGCATCGAACCGGCAGCCGGCGGCGCCGCCGAACGGCTGGAAGCCGATTACGTGCTGGTCGCCATCGGCCGTCGCCCTTACACCCAGGGTCTGGGGCTGGAGAACGTCGGCCTGAGCACCGACAAACGCGGCATGCTCACCAACAAACACCATCGCACCGAGGCTCCCGGCGTCTGGGTGATCGGCGATGTCACGTCAGGGCCGATGCTGGCGCACAAGGCTGAAGACGAAGCCATGGCCTGCATCGAGCAGATCGTCGGCAAGGCGGGCGAGGTCAACTACGACCTGATCCCGAACGTGATCTACACCCGACCGGAACTGGCCAGCGTCGGCAAGACCGAGGAGCAGCTCAAGGCCGAAGTCCGGGCCTACAAGGTCGGCAAATTCCCGTTCACTGCCAACAGCCGGGCGAAGATCAATCACGAAACCGAAGGCTTTGCCAAAGTCCTCGCCGACGCGCACACCGACGAAGTCCTCGGCGTGCATCTGGTCGGCCCGAGCGTCAGTGAGATGATCGGTGAGTATTGCGTGGCCATGGAGTTCAGCGCATCGGCCGAGGATATCGCCCTGACCTGCCACCCCCACCCGACCCGTTCCGAGGCGCTGCGTCAGGCGGCCATGAATGTCGAGGGCATGGCGACGCAGATGTAAGCACTTCGCGCAGACTTCCCGCGCAATGCGGGAAGTATCAGGACGGCAAATGCCCCAGCGGCAACGCGCCCGGGGTCTTCACCGTGTGAATCGCAAAATTGCTGCGGATGTCGCTTACCCCCGGCAACTTCAGCAGGCAACCGGTGAGGAAACGGTCATAGGCACGCAAGTCCGGTACCACCACTTGCAGCAGAAAATCCGATTCCCCGGAGACCAGAAACGCCGAAATCACCTCTGGCAATGCTGTCACTGCGCGATGAAACGCCTCGGCCTGTTCATCGTTGTGGCGCTCGACCTTGACCCCGACGAACACCGTCAGCCCCAGCCCCACCTCGTCACGGTCCAGGTTCGCCTGATAACCGCGAATCACCCCGGCCTCTTCCAGCATGCGCACCCGGCGCAGGCACGGCGAGGCGGACAACCCGATCTCGTCCGCCAGTTGCACATTGCTCAGGCGCCCGTCTCGTTGCAGCGCGGCGAGAATCTTGCGATCGAAGGCGTCGAGTTTCATGGTTGGCAGATCCTGATGGTGTAACGGCAAAAAGAAAGCAGGTTATGCCAATCCGCGTGGTTATTGAAGCGAACTACGCAAGCACCTGCCCTGCCCCTCAGTCATAGACTGATTGCACCGAATCGACAACGAAAGGGGTGCGACATGGCGAGTCTCTGGCTGTTTTTCCTGGCTTTGGCGGTGGTTTATCTGCTGCCCGGCCCGGACATGATCCTGCTGTTGCAGACCGGTGCCCGCCAGGGTCGCGGCGCAGCACTTGCCACGGCGGTGGGTCTGGCCGTCGCCCGAGCCTGTCATGTAGCGCTCGCGGCGCTGGGGCTGGCGGCGCTGTTCAAGGCGGCGCCGTGGACGTTCGATGCCGTGCGAATGGCCGGGGCGGCGTACCTGCTGTGGATCGGCATCCAGTGCCTGCGCACCACGCTGCTGCCGGATCTGAACGCCGGCACCGCAACGGACAGCCAGGGTCAGTGGCGCGCAGCGATCCGTCGTGGCCTGCTGACCAACCTGCTCAACCCGAAAGCCTTGTTGTTCTGCTCGGTACTGCTGCCACAGTTCATCGTGGCGAATGGCGCGCCGGTGCTGACGCAGTTTGCGGTGCTCGGCGCGATGCTGGTGGCCGCAGGATTGCTGTTCGACAGCGCCTATGCCCTGCTCGGCACGGTATTGGGCCGCTGGCTGAAACACAGCCCGACGGCCCAACGGGTGCAGCAGTGGTTGTTCGGCAGCCTGTTGATCGGCTTTGCCGTGCGCCTGACGTTCGTCCAGCAGGCTTAGGTTTTGCGGGCCTTGCGCTGGCGGCGGGTAATCATCAACACGGCCACGGCGGTGAACACGACAATCGCACCGATCTGCACCGGCCACTTGTACGGCCGCAGTGTCGAACGCACCGAGTCGGTCACCTGAGTGACATAGCGCTTGTCGGCGTTTTCAAAATCCGGGTACGGGCACTGATGGCCAAAATCCACCGCCCACGGAACGTAAGGCCCTTCATCGACATAGCGCTTGTACAACGCGCTCTGCTCTTCCAGGCTGCTGTTCCAACCGGCGGCCGAGCACAGCACGGCAGCGAACGCCTGACTGGTGTGCGGCAGGTTATCCGCCGCACGACTGGCCAACGCCGTGGCAACGAAACGGTAGTGATAACGTTCATCCGGCTGCGCTTCACTGGCCTTCTGGCGTTGCACCTCGGCTTCGCTCACCAGCGGCCCGACTTTCAGTTCGGTGGTTTCCAGGCTGTAGTTGCCGCCGAAGGTCGCGTAATCCGGGGCCATTTCGTAGCCCAGGATGTCCATGCCCCACTCGCGGGCCGTCCACGCGGCATTGAACAGCGCACTGGCACGCTTGGTCGGCCACCATGCCGAATCGGCCTTCAGGCGTTGCTCGCCGTAGAGCCGGGCCTTGTTCTGCAGATCGGCATTGTCGAAATAACCGACCGCTTCTTCGTAGTGCCCTTCACGCAACAAACGCCGACCCAGCAGATTGCGCAGGCTTGCGGCGACCGGCAGCGGCACGTAATTGTCGCGATCCTGCTGACTCAGCGCAGGTGGCGCCGGCACATTGGTATCGACATAGTTTTTCAGTTCCTCGACCGTCAGCACTCGCTCCGCCACGGTCGCAGCGTCAAACCAATAAATAGCCTTGCTGCGATATAACTGGTCGAAAGCCTGCAGATACTCACCCCGTTGCAGCGCAAGAATCGCGCTTTCACCCTCGACCCGGCACTTGGGCTGCAGGGTTTCAAGATTCCAGTCGGCCGTACGCCGTTCGCCCCAGGATTCGTCCTGCGGAAACGCCTGCGCGGCTTTGGCATAAGCCGCTGCAGCGGCGTTTTTATCGCCGTCACGCACCGCCAGTTTCGCCCGCAGCCACCACGCCAGACCGCCGTCGCCTGCATGTTCGAGGAACGCCTTGGCGCTGGCGTAATCGCCCTGTTGATAATTCATGGCCGCCAGGCGATCGGCGTTGTCGAGGCTGCCGCGAGTACTTTCCTGCAAAGCCTTGATCAGCTTTTTCTGATTCGGCGGCTCATCGCCGAACGACCAGCCGATCCGGCTGATCAGCGAGGCCGTCACCAGTTGCTGCACCGCTTTGCCGCGCAGCAACTTTTCAAGTCTGTCTTCGGGCTCTTCGGCCAGGTCGTTCATCAACAGCTTCAACGAGGTGTAGCCGACGTTCGAGCCATGCAGGTTTTGCGTGGCATAGAGCTCGATGGCCTTGTCCCAACTGCCCGCCGTGCGCAGCGCTCGTGCTTCTTCGCCGAGGCTGGCCACGCCAAGCTCCAGCGGATCGCTGAAACCGTCGATGCTCAGTTGCCGCGTCTGGCGGAAGGCCTCGATGGCGTTTTCCAACGCCTGGAGTGCATCACCCGCCTCGCTGCTCATGGCAAAGAAAGCCCGGCCCAGCGAATACGCGGCCCAGGTGCTGCGCAACGCCCGCTGATCGGCCGGCAACGCCAGCAACTGACGGAAATACTCGACAGCCAATTGATGGTCGCCGGCGCCGAACGCCACGGCGCCCGCCACATACAAACGCAGTTCCGCCGGCAGGCTCGCGCCCTGCACCTCGACCTGACGGGCATCGGTCAGGCTGCGCAGTTGTTTGACCAGCGCTTGCTGGTCAGGCGTCAGGCCGATCTGCTCGGCCTTGTCGCGCACCTCGGCAAGCTCTGGCGCCTCGGCGTAGATGTCATCCGGATTGTGGGTGGCGGCGGTGACGTTCTTGAGCCCCGCAATGGTTTTGCCGAGGCGACTGATCTCGAACTTGAAGTTGCCCTCCGGCAGTTCCGCCAGCGATTGCCCGCGATCGTCGAGCAGACGCATCGGGAAATCAGGGCCGCAGGCCAGTGCCGATCCCAGCGGCAGGCTGAGGCTCAGGCAAAGCAGGTGGCGGGGCCAGTTACGGGTCAACATGCGAGCCTCCTTGATCAATATTTGCGCAACGTGCCCAACCGATCGCACGTTGCCCGCCCGCCGGCAATCGGCCGTCGCGCAAGCGGGTGAAGGTAAGCAGATCCGCGGTCTGTTGCAATGCATAACCGGCGAGCGCGTCGGCGCCTTCGCAACCCCGGGCTTTGACGGTGATGCGAGTGGGCCAAGCGCTGTCGAGGTTACCGACGTTACGCAGGGCGATGTCTTGCAGGCCGTTCTGTTCGGTGAACGTCAGGCCGAGCTGACTGCTCAACGCATCGCCTCGGGCGACCGCCTGCAGCGTGCTCAGACTCCAGGCCCTGCGGTCGCTGGCCAGCGGCAGGCGAAACCAGATCAGACCGGCCAGATGTGCCGGGCGATCCTCGCGAAGTTCAATGGCCAGCCGGCTCAGTTGCTGCGGATCGGCGAGTAACTCGCGTCGCTCGCCGCTGCGTTCCAGTGTGACTTCACTCTCCACCACCGGAGCGCCACCGGCGTCCGGCAACAGCGCCACACCGTAGGCGGGCAACGCCAGGTAGAACGGTTGTTCGGTCACCCGCCCCCAGGCCCTGGCCCAGCGTTGTGCCTGCTCGGCGTCGAACAGACCGCGACGCGGATCGCTGACGGCATGCACCTGCAACACACTGCTGTCGACAGCCGCCAACAGCGCCGGCAATTGCGGGCTGTCGAGCCAGGCGGGTAACGCGGTGATGCTCAAGGGCAGGTTGGCCGGCAATGCGGCGCGCAAATGAATGAGGAAATCGGTGTAGGCCGGCAATCGGGCATTGCCGGCGTCATGGTCGATCTCGACGCCGCTCGGGGTCAGTCCCTGCCCTTGCCAGTCGGCGAGCACCTGAAGGATCTGCGCCGTGACGGCTTGCTGGTCGAGCGCCTTGAGCTGACCGTCGAGACGAATCACCGCAATCAGCGGCCGGGCATCCTGCTTGAGCAGTGCGTAATCGACTCGCGCCCGACTCCACCCGGCATTCGGGAAGGCTTGCAGCGCCAGCACCCGAAGCGTCGAGAAGTCGCCATGACTGTCCTTCAGGGCGATTTCATGGGCCGGCGTCCATTGCCGTTGCCAGACGTAGAGTTGCTGATCGAGCGGCACGGCGTCCTGGCGTTCACAACCATAGAGCAGCAACACCGCCACCATGGCTGACCACCCGATAAAAAAGCGCATACCTTGCAGATCCCTGAGACATCAGGCTGCAAGGTTACACAAAAGCGCTCAGGGCTTGCGGGCAATGATCACCTGACTTTTCGCCACCACCGCATCCAGCGCCTGCTTGATCTGCGCGCCGCGCGGCGAATCAAGCACCGCTTGCCAGGTATCGGCCCAATGGTTGAGCAGCGGATGGTCCGGGTTGCTGAATTCGACCTTGGCTTCCCAGAACAGCATCATCCACATCGACCAGTAAAAACCGTACTGGCTATGGCTGATGATCTCCAGGCCTGCCTCGCTGACCATCGCCTTGAACTGCTCTTCACTGATGATGCGAATGTGGTTGGGCTTCTGGAAATACTCCGGTGCCGCGATGTCTTTCTGCAAATCTTCGGAACTGGGGTGCGGCACGCTCAGCAGGTACAGCGCGCCCGACTGGCCGACACGCACCAGTTCGGCGAGAAACTGTGCCGGGTCGTCGACGTGCTCGATGACTTCAGTGGACACCACGCGCGTGGCGGTGCCATCGGCAATCGGCAGCGGGTTGCAGTCGGTGACGTGGCACTCGACGCCGCGGGCCGGCGTGTCGCTCAAGCGCTGGCGGGTCGCTTCGACCTTGGCACCGTCGATGTCGGCGATGATGATCTTCGCCCCGCGCATGCCGCAGAAATGTACGTTGCCACCGTCGCCACAACCGACATCGAGCAACGTGTCATCGGCGGTCACCGGGAAGCCTTTGAACAGCTCGCCGGTCTCCTGGTTGAACCAGCCACTGAGCATTGCATCGTGCAGGCCGAGCATGTACGGATCGACCTTGTCGGCAGCAGGCTGCGCGGCTGCCGGGACAGGCGTCGGTGCTGTGAGTTTCTTCAAAAGGCTCAGCATGAGGTGGCTCCAGAGGATGGGACGGCGTTGCGCGATATACCGAGACCCCGCACCAGGGCGGCGCCGCGATTGCGCATCGGCATTTCGATGAAACGATAATTCAGCTCGCTGAGCAGCACGATCAGGCCACCGGCAATCAGCAGCGTCACGACCGGATGCCCCGCCGGGCTCGGCAGACCGGCACTCTGCAAACGGAAGATCAGTTCCCGCACCAGTTGATAGGCCGGGATGTGGATCAGATAGATGCCGTAGGAGCGGCTGCCGATCCATGCCATCAGCCGCTGCACTCTGCCGGCCGGCAACAGGTAATCGCGGTTGTACGATGCGATCCACACCAGCAACGCGCCGAGCACGGCAATCGAGCCGATCCGGTAAGAGGCGAAGGTGAAACGGTCGGTGGCCATGTAGCTCAACAGCAGCGCCAGCACGATCAGCGCAGTCACACCGGCCCACGGATGACGCAGGAAGGTCGGCTCCCATCGCCGCCAGGACGGCTGCACGCTCCACATCGCCAGCAACACGCCGAGGGCCAGCGCATCGGTACGGATCACCATCAGCAGCGGCGTGCGCAAGGTGAACAATTGCACCGCGACCAGCGCCAGCAACGCCCAGACCAGATGCTTGCGGCACACCAGAATCAGCAGCGGGAACAGCAGATAGAACTGCTCTTCCAGCGACAGGCTCCAGTACACGAAGCTGCTGCCGTACTCGTAATGAAAAAAGCTGTCGGCAAAACGGAAATTGGCGTACTGCAATACACCGGCCAGCGTCGCTTGCAGGTTGGCGTGCAGCGTACCGAAAGCCCCGGAGCGATTGAGAAACACACACGCGAGCAGCATCAGCGCCAGCCATAACCAGGCCGACGGCAACAGACGGAAGGCCCGGCGCAACCAGAAGTTACGCGTCTGTTCCCAGTATTGCTGGCGAGTCGAACAGCCTCGCAGCGCCGGGATCAGGCTACGGGCGATGACAAATCCGGAAATGGCAAAAAACAGGTCAACGCCCCACCACGGCTGTGCCCAGGCATGAACCCTTTCAAGCAGCGGCACCGGATCGGTGAACAGGCTTCCCTGCAGGTGATGAAACAGCACGCCGAGCACGGCGACCGCGCGCAGGACTTCGATGTCCATGATGCGCTTGCCGCTCATGACACACGCCCTGCATCGAGCGGTTTACGGGCAATGATCACCTGACTCTTGGGCATGAACCGGTCCAGCATCTGCTTGATCGCCAATCCGTCGGGCTGCGCCAGCAAATCCTGCCAGGTTCTGGCCCAGCCTTCCATCAGGGGTGGATACGGCGCCTGGATCCGGTCGCGCACGGCACCGCCGAGATCACGTCCGGCAGCACGTTCGCTGGCCCAGAAAAAGATCATGCCCATGACCCAGAAAAATCCCGTGGCCTGGCGATGCTCGATCACCAGACCGGCGTCCTCCACCAGTGCCGCGAAACGTTCCGGGGTAAAAATCTGCACGTGGTTGGGTGACTGGTAATAACTGGCCGGGGCGATTCCCTGCTGCAAATGCTCACCCACCGGTGCCGGCACACTGAGCAGGTACAACGCTCCGGGACGCCCCATGCGCACCAGTTCGGCCATGAACGGTTCGGGCTGGTCGATGTGCTCCAGTACTTCCATGCACACCACCTTGCTTGCACAACCATCGCTCAGCGGCAGCGGCAGGCTGTTGCTGACCAGACCGAGACTGGGTTTACGGCTCTGCGCTTCGACTTGCCGGGCGAGGTCACGCACCTTGTCGTGTTCGCTGTCGGTGAAGATCACCGAGGCGCCCTGGCGCACGGCGAACAGTGTCGCCACGCCCTCACCGCACCCCACGTCGAGCAGGGTGTCGTCCGCACCGATGGCAAAGCCCTTGAGCAACTCGCCACTGTCGCCGTGAAACCAGCCGTCGAGCATCGCATCGTGCAGGCCGACGTCCCGCGGCGACACGCTGACAGCCTTCGGTTCAGGTGCAGAGACCGGCACCGATCGCATGACCGGACGCAAGCGCCTCAGTAATGCGCGGATCATGTGCCTGTGGCTTCCGTTGCAGCGACAGCGCGGAGCTCGTGCACTTGAGCGAGAAAATCGCGCAAACGCTGCTCGGCCAACGCCTGACTGCAGAACGCCTGGAGACTGGCAACGGCTTGCGCCGACATTTGCGCATAACGCCCGGGATCGTTCTTCGCCACCTCATAGCTGTCGCGATAGGCCACGCAGACCGATGCCCAGTTGGTCATGTAGCGCAACGTGCGGAACGCCTTGCGCGGATCGTGGGGCCAGGCGGTCAGTTCATCGGTGGACTCGACCAGGAACGCGTTGTCGGTGCTCAGGTAATCGATCATCGCCGTGGTACGCGGTGCTACGGCCGGCTTGCCGCAGGACATGAATTCCATCAGGGGCAGGCACTGGCCTTCACCGTAGGAAGTGTTCACCACGTACCGGGTGGCCTGCACCAGACGTTCGTAGTCCGCGTCCGCGAGGTAGCCATAAATCAGCACGATGCGGCAGCGGTAGGACTGGTTTTTGTACAGGTGATGAAGAATGTCGCTGAGGGCTTCTTCCGCATCGTGGTGGGTGAGTTTGAGGACCAGCGTCGCGTCTTCGATGTCGCGGAACGTCACGCAGAATGCGCTGAGCATGTCTTCCCAGTTCTTGCGTCCGTCGCCGGGATTGAACACCGACGTGTAGACGACACCGTCCAGCAACAACGCCTGCTCGCACACCGGCGCCTGGAAATCGATGCCCTGGCCACGACGCAGATGCTTAGGGCCGAAGGCGTCGAGATCGAGCTTGCGACTGTCGGCCACCAGCCCCTTGATGGCCAGGCGCACCGGCCCCGTCGAATGCTGCCCCTGAAGCTGCGCGCCCCGGGCCGCGAAGCGATCCCACACCGGCGCCGGGACAGCAACAATCGGGTAATCGGCGCCCATGGCCTCGCGCACGGCGTTGACTGTGTAACTGGAATGGGTGATCGCCGCGCCGCAAGCCCGGAGCACCGTGCGCCAGTCATTGCGCGGCTCGTTGTCGAAGGGCTCGTTGGGGATGGTGCTGAATTCCCAGGCGAACACCGGCAGCGTCGGGCACGCCAGATGGATCGGCGTGCGGTGCGGCGGCGAGAACGACAGAAACACGCACGGTTCACCATGGGCCAGGCATTCCAGATACAGCGCATCGACTTCCCGGGCCGGGTCCACTACTTCCACCACACGCCCGAGACGCTCGAGCACCGGGCGGTATTCCTTGAGCACGAAGTAATAGCTGTACTCCGAACGGCCCAGGTTTTGCGCGATGGTGTGCTGGTTGGTTTCCGAATGAATGATGATCAGCATGAGGCGTTGTCCGTCACGGGCGCAGATTCAGCGGCCCCTGGCTCGAGGCCGAAAAAGTCCGCCATGCGCTGCTGCACCGGGGCAAACGCGCAGTAGTCGTGCATGCGTTCGACAGCGGCGGCAGACATCCGCGCGTAATCCTGCGGCTGCGCCGTGGCCATCCGGTAGCTGTTTTCGTAAGCGCTTTTGAGCGACGCCCAGTCCGGTCGATAGCGCAGGGTGCGGTAGATGATGCGGGTGTCTTGGGGCCAGATCGTCAGCTCTTCGCTGGACTGGACGACGAAGGCCACGGTGTCATCGATGTAGTCTTCCATCGCCGTGTGATCCGGCGCGATCACCGGTTTGCCGCTGGACATGAACTCCATCAGCGGCAGGCAAAGGCCTTCGCAGCGTGAAGCGTTGACGTAGAAACTGGCGGCCCGGTAGAGCCGCGCGTATTGCGCATCGTCCAGATAACCGTGCATCACCAGCACCCGGCAGGCGAACGGCGTCAGTTGCGCAAGCAAGGTCATCAGTTCGCTGTAGTAGGACGCCAGATCGTTCTGGGTGATCTTCAGCACCAGCGTCGCATCAGGTGTTTGGCGAAAGGCCCAGCAGAACGCGGTGATCAGATGGTGCCAGTTCTTGCGACCGTCTCTGGGGTTGAATACGGTGACATAAATCACCCCATCGACCGTGGCTTCGGCCACCCCCGAGGTATCCGGCAGGTCCGGTGGCGGCGGCTCGGCCACGGGCACGGCATGAGGGCCGGCAATGTTCGGCAGACGTCGCTCGAGCCAGGCATGGACTTTGTCCGGCATCAGGTCGCGCAATCCTTCCCAGTACCCGTGATGCAAATATTTCACCCGGGCCATGGGCTCAGGTTGATCGCTCGGGTTCAGCACCCACAGGCGCAGGTAATGGCGGGCAATCACCAGGCGCCGTTTGAACGTCAGCGGTGGCGGGCGCAGCGCCTCGATCTCGGCCAGCTGCTCGGCAGTCAGCGGCTTGGGCAACAGATCATCGGCGCAAAGGCCCAGCGTCCTGCTGTCGAAAATGCAGCCCTTGATCGCCAGCGTCGTACCGGAATTGATCGGCGCACTGACATGCCCTTCACGAATAGCGGCAAAGCTTTCCCACAGCGGGGTTGGCAGCACCAGCACCGGAAACGCTTCACCCATGGCGCGGCGGATTGCCCGGGCAGTATGGCTCGACAGCGTGATGACCCGTCCATGTCGGGCAAGCATCTGCGTCCAGTCATGGCGCGAATCACCGTCCCACGACTCGTCGGGAATCGTATCGAACTCCCATGCGATCACGCAGATCGTCGGACACTCGATATCGGTCGGGGTATTTTGCGGCGGCGTGAACGACAGGAACACGCTGCGCTCACCGGCAGCGAGCAACTGCCGATAGAGCGGATCGATCTCGGCGGTGGTGGACACCACATGCACCCGACCCAGGCTTTCAAGCACCGGGCGATAGGCCTTGAGCACGAAGTAATAGCTGTATTCGGGACGCCCGAGACTCTGGCTGATGGAGCGATCGTTGACGTCCGAGTAGAGAATGAAATTCATGGCATCCCAAGGTGCGACCGCCATCCCGGCAGCCTCACGCTATAACGGCCAGGCGTTGGATCGAGCCGGTATCACCGGGGTTCGTCCTGCGTCATCGGGCACATTTCTGTTCTTGTTTTAATGGTCGGTTTTACCCTGTCGCACAACCCTCAGGAAAAACTGCCGGGGAACGCGACGAGGGGCATTCTAAACACATCCGTCGCGGATTCGTGAACCGCCCGGCGAGAAAAATCCGGCTACTCTGACGAGAACTGACCGGTCACGATTTGTCCTGTTGAAATTGTCACGCAATTGGCACAGATTGGCAGCCAAACAACTACAACAATGACTTCACCTACAGACCTGCCGAATTGCTCCTACGATCCGACAGCAAATTCCCGACAAGCCTGTGGGAAAGGTGAACGTTAAAGACCAAGGGGCGCTGTTTGAAAAAAAGTCTGTTCATCACGGGCCTCAGTGGGTTCGTGGGACAACACATCCAGTCACGTCTGCAAGGGGAAGACGCGTCGTGGCAGTTGCTGCCTGCCGCCTCACCCTATGACCTGACGAAACCTGAAAGCCTTGTCGATCTGTGGCCGCAACTGCCCGATGCGGTCATTCACCTCGCTGGCCAGACCTTTGTCCCCGAAGCCTTCCGCGATCCGGCACGTACCCTGGACATCAACCTGCTCGGCACCTTGAACCTGTTGCAGGCGCTCAAGGCCCGCGGTTTCAAAGGCACGTTTCTGTATGTCAGCTCAGGTGATGTCTACGGCCAGGTTGAAGAACACGCTCTACCCATTACCGAACAACAACCACCCTGCCCGCGCAATCCCTACGCCGTAAGCAAGCTGTCGGCGGAATTCCTCAGTCTGCAGTGGGGCCTCAGCGAAGGCTGGCCGGTATTGGTGGCGCGCCCGTTCAATCACATCGGCACCGGGCAGAAAGACAGCTTCGTCATCGCCAGCGCCGCACGCCAGATCAGTCGCATCAAACAGGGCCTGCAAGGGCCGCAACTGGAAGTCGGCGACATCGACGTCACCCGGGATTTCCTCGACGTTGACGACGTGGTTTCCGCCTATTTCGCGCTGCTGGAAAAGGGCACGCCGGGTCAGGTCTACAACATTTGCTCGGCCCGTGAACAAAGCATCCGCAGTCTCATCGAGCAAATGGCCGATCTGGCCGAAGTCAACCTGCAACTGGTTCAGGATCCCGCACGCATGCGTCGCGCGGATCAGCGTCGCGTCTGCGGCAGCCATCAACGGCTCGCCCGGACCACAGGATGGACGCCGCAAATCACTACACAACAATCCCTGCGGGCGATCCTGTCCGACTGGGAGAAGCGAGTACGACAAGAATGACAAAAAGTGCATTGATCACAGGGATTACCGGCCAGGACGGTGCTTATCTGGCCAGACTGCTGCTCGACAAGGGTTACAAGGTTCACGGGCTGGTGGCGCGGCGCAGCAGCGATTCGCGCTGGCGTCTGCGGGAAATGGGGGTCGAAGCCGACATCGTGTACCTGGATGGCGACATGGCCGATGCCTGCTCGGTGCAGCGGGCGGTCATCAAGTCGGCGCCGGACGAAGTCTATAACCTGGCGGCCCAAAGTTTCGTTGCCGCCTCCTGGGATCAACCGGTGACCACCGGCATCGTCGATGGCCTGGGCGTGACTCACTTGCTCGAAGCGATCCGCCAGTTCAGCCCGCACACGCGTTTCTACCAGGCATCGACCAGCGAGATGTTCGGTCTGATCCAGGCCGAGCAACAGGACGAGAACACCCCGTTCTACCCGCGCAGCCCTTACGGCGTGGCCAAACTCTACGGCCACTGGATCACCGTCAACTACCGCGAAAGTTTCAACCTGCACGCCAGCAGCGGCATCCTGTTCAACCATGAATCGCCACTGCGCGGCATCGAGTTCGTGACCCGCAAGGTCACCGACGCGGCCGCCCGGATCAAGCAGGGCAAGCAGCAGGAACTGGCCCTGGGCAACATCGACGCCAAGCGCGACTGGGGCTTTGCCGGCGACTACGTCGAAGCCATGTGGCTGATGCTGCAACAGGACAAGCCCGACGATTTCGTGGTGGCTACCGGCGTCACCACCACTGTGCGCGAAATGTGCCGCATCGCCTTCGATCACGTCGGCCTGAACTACCGCGATTACGTGAAAATCGACCCGGCCTTCTTCCGTCCGGCCGAAGTCGAAGTGCTGCTGGGCAACCCGGCCAAGGCCCAGCGTGTGCTGGGCTGGAAACCGAAGACCGACCTCGACACCCTGATCCGCATGATGATGGATGCGGACATGAAACGCGTCGCCAAGGAGTAGGCCATGCTGATCCCCGTGATTCTGTCCGGCGGTGCCGGCACCCGTTTGTGGCCGGTGTCCCGAGAGGGCCATCCCAAGCCGTTCATGACCCTGCCCGACGGCCAGTCGCTGCTGGGCAAGACCTACCGGCGCGCTGCCGGTCTGCTGGACGGCTGGGGAGACATTGTCACGGTGACCAACCGCGAGTACTACTTCCAAAGCAAGGATCACTATCAGGCCGCGCGCCTGTCACGGCACCGCGGACACTTCCTGCTCGAGCCCACCGGCCGCAACACGGCCCCGGCCATCGCTGCGGCAGCACTGTCACTGCAAGCCCTGCACGGCGACGAAGCGATCATGGTGGTGATGCCCGCCGACCACCTGATCGTCGACGAAGTGGCGCTCAAGAGTGCGGTCGAACACGCGGTCAATCTGGCGAAGGACGGTTACCTGGTGACCTTCGGCGTAGTGCCGACCGCTCCGGAAACCGGCTTCGGCTACATCGAGACCGGCGCGCCACTGGATGCCAGAGGCGCGGCCAAAGTGCAGCGTTTCGTGGAAAAACCCGACCTGCAGACCGCCACCCATTATCTGGAGAGCGGTAACTTCCTGTGGAACTCGGGAATGTTCTGCTTCACCACCGCGACCCTGATCGCCGAGCTGGCGCTGCACGCCCCCGAGCTGCTGGAACAGACCCGCGCCTGCATGGCCGCCAGCGAACCGGTGGAAACCGTTGGCTGCCTGCAACAGGAATTGTCGGCGGCGCTGTTCGCCGAGATCACCGATATTTCCATCGACTACGCGCTGATGGAACGCTCGGAAAAAGTGGTTGTGGTTCCCGCCAGTTTCGACTGGAGCGACATCGGTTCATGGGGCGCGGTAGCGGCGCTGGTGCCCGCAGATGCTGACAATAACCGCGCCAGCGGCGAAGCGATCTTCATCGACAGCCGCAACAACTTCGTCCAGAGCGAAGGCCGGCTGGTGGCTGCGGTGGGTGTGGAAGACCTGATTGTGATCGACACCGCCGACGCCGTGCTCGTCGCCCACGCCGACCGTGCTCAGGATGTACGCCGGGTCGCCAAGCAGCTCAAGGACAAGTCCCACGAAGCCTATCGCCTGCACCGCACGGTCAGCCGTCCATGGGGCACCTACACCGTGCTCGAGGAAGGCCCGCGCTTCAAGATCAAGCGCATCGTGGTCAAACCCGGCGGCAAGCTGTCGTTGCAGATGCACCATCACCGCAATGAACACTGGGTGGTGGTC
>Ga0105244_10001171_pt1 | contig 21696 bp, 20 predicted proteins | sample KBSM44metaG_FD_80423 | JGI IMG/M metagenome (GOLD analysis project Ga0105244, IMG submission 80423) | Miscanthus rhizosphere microbial communities from Kellogg Biological Station, Michigan, USA - KBS M4-4 metaG | ecosystem: Host-associated > Plants > Roots > Rhizosphere > Soil | place... | reverse complement strand
TGGCACCGCCGAGATCAAGACCGCCAGCGGTATCGAATTCCTGCCGGCGTCCGCGCCGGCGTACCCGGTCGCGCACGACGAAGCCCAGCGCCTGCTGGCGCTCGACGCGTCGCGGCTGGTCGACACGCCGCCGGAGTCGGTGTTCGACCGCCTGACATGGCTGGCGAGCCAGGTCACCGACTCGCCGATGGCACTGATCAGTTTGCTGACCTCGCACCGCCAGTGGTTCAAGTCGCGCATCGGCGTGGAAGCGAACGAGACGCCGCGCGACTGGGCGTTCTGTAGCCACGCGATCCTGCAAAACGGCCTGTTTACAGTGGAGGACGCGACCCGCGACCCACGCTTCCGGGACAATCCGCTGGTCATCGGCGAACCACATATTCGTTTTTACGCCGCGTTTCCTCTGCTCGACGGCGGCAACCATCCACTGGGCACGCTGTGCATCCTGGACCGGGAACCGCGCAAACTCAGGGACCGCGAAGTGCGCTCCCTGCGCGAACTGGCGGCGTTGGCATCGGAAGAGATTCAGCGCCGCGTTCCGCGCTAAGGATCGTACCACCGCGTGCCGCCCCCACCCTCGCCGGCGCGTTCAAAAGTTTAGTAATTGTAGTTGTACATCCATCCGGCCTCGCCCAACTCTTGCGACAGCCAATAAAACATCATTGTCGCCGCTCGCGGCTCCGTTTCCCTAACCCGGCATACGCCGGATTTTGCGGAAACAATCAAACATGTCCGGGAAAAATATTATGAACGCATTTAAAAACCTCAAAATCGGTACCCAATTAAGCCTGGGCTTTGGCATGCTGACCGCCTTTATGCTGATCCTGGCCGCCGTGTCGATCCTCGGCGTGTCGTCGATCGGCGCCGCCTTCAAGCAGCAAAACCTCATCAACGACGACCGCCTGGCGCCGCTGTATGTCGCCCGCGAGGCGCTGGCGCAAACCGGTCTGGCCGCGCGCAACGCCTTCATCTTCAACGACGACGCCGAGGCGGCCAAGGAGTTGGCCATCGTTGACGAACAAAAGGCGATCTATCTGGCGGCCGTGGAAAAAATGAGCCCGGCCTTCGGCGGCGACGCCCAGTTCGACAAGGTCAAAACCGGCCTGCTGACGATGGCCGACGCGCTGAAGCAACCGCGCAAGCTGCGCGAGGCGAAGAAGATGGATGAATTCGGTACCTTCCTGGTCAAGGAATGCAGCCCGCTGCGCCGCCAGATCGTCGCCGACATGGCGGTGCTGATCACGCATGAACAGAAGGAAGCGGCCGCCGCCAGCGATATGTCCGAAGCGAGCGCCGCCACCGCGCGCAGCTGGACCATCGCGCTGACCGTCGCCGCCTTCATCCTGAGCCTGCTGATCGCCGGCCTGATCAAACGCGTGCTGTTGAAACAACTGGGCGGCGAGCCGGCCTACGCGGCCGCCATCGCCAACCAGATCGCCCAGGGCGACCTGGCCATCGCCGTCGACGTCAAGGCCGGCGACGACAGCAGCCTGCTGTTCGCCATCAAGACCATGCGCGACAGCCTGGCGTCCATCGTCGGCCAGGTGCGCCAGGGGACGGACGCGATCGCCAGCGCCTCGGCCGAGATCGCGACCGGCAATGAAGACCTGTCGTCGCGCACCGCCACGCAAGCGTCGTCGCTGGAAAAGGTCGCCACCGCGATGGAGGAACTGACCTCGACGGTGAAACAAAACGCCAGCAACGCCCAGCAGGCCAACACGCTCGCCCAGACCGCCTCGTCGGTGTCGGAGCAAGGCGGCGAAGTGATGCAGCAAGTGACCGACACCATGGCCTCGATCAACGAATCGTCGAAGAAGATCGTCGACATCATTTCCGTCATCGACGGCATCGCCTTCCAGACCAACATCCTGGCGCTGAACGCCGCCGTCGAAGCGGCCCGTGCCGGCGAGCAGGGCCGCGGCTTCGCCGTGGTGGCCACCGAGGTGCGCAACCTGGCCCAGCGCTCGGCCGCCGCCGCCAAGGAAATCAAGGCGCTGATCGACGACTCCGTCACCAAGGTCGGCACCGGTTCGGAACTGGTGCTCAAGGCCGGCACGACGATGCACGCGGTGGTCGACAGCGTCAAGCGCGTGACCGAGATCATGGGGGAGATCAGCATCGCCAGCGCCGAGCAGAGCCAGGGCATCGGCGAAGTGGGCGGCGCCATCGGCGAGATGGACGGCATGACGCAGCAAAACATGGCGCTGGTCGAGGAAGCCTCGGCGGCGGCCCACGAACTGCAGTCCCAGGCGTCGGGCCTGGCCGGCCTGGTCGGTCAATTCAAATTGGAAGGCGATCGCGGCCACCACGTCGCCGCCGCGCCGCCGCGCGCCAACACCGGCAAGACGAGCGTGCGGCCAAGCCTGCGCCTGGCGCGCGGCTAGGCCACGGCAAATCCGGGGTCAGGTCCACCATTTCTACACGAGGTGGACCGTAGGCGCTGTTGGCTAAGTTATTTCAGCCAGCCGCGCCGGCGGAAGTACCAGAACGGCGCGATGGCGCTGGTGACCATCAGCACGATGGCGAACGGATAGCCGAACGACCATTCCAGCTCCGGCAGCCACTTGAAGTTCATGCCGTAGATCGACGCGATCAAGGTCGGCGGCAGGAAGGCCACGCTGGCCACCGAGAAGATCTTGATGATCTTGTTCTGGTTGATGTTGATGAAGCCGACCGTGGCGTCCATCAGGAAGTTGATCTTGTCAAACAGGAAGGACGTGTGGCCGTCCAGCGATTCGATGTCGCGCAGAATCTGGCGCGCCTCTTCGAACTGCTCGGAATTGAGCAAGCGTCCGCGCATCAAGAAACTGACGGCGCGCCGCGTATCCATCATGTTGCGGCGGATGCGGCCGTTCAAGTCTTCCTCGTGGGCGATGGAGTTCAGCGCCGCGGCCGCGTCCTGGTCGGTGAACTGTTCCTGCAGCACGCGTCCGCTGACCTCTTCCAGATTCTGATAGATGCCCTCGAGCGCGTCGGCCGAATATTCGGCGTCGGTCGCGTACAGGTCGAGCAGCACGTCCATGTAATCGGCGATCGAACCGGGCCGCGAGCGGGCGCGCATGCGCACCAGCCGGAACACCGGCAAATCGTCGGTGTGGACCGAGAACAGCATCTTGCGCGCCAGGATGAAGGCGACCGTGACGATGCGCGACGGGCCGTCCTCCTCTTCCAGCAGGAAGTCGGTGCGCAAGTGCAAGTCGCCGTTTTCCGCTTCGTAATAGCGGGCCGACGCCTCGATGTCCTTGACTTCGTCCTCGCCCGGCAACGTCACGCCGTAGATGGCTTTGACCCATGCGCGTTCGTCGTCCGTCGGGTCGGTCAGGTCGACCCATACCGGCTCAACCTGTTCCAGGTCCGAGCGGCTGTCGATGGGCACCTGGTTGAGTCGGCCATTCTGGAGAACGAAAACATTGATCATGGGTACGCGAGCCTTCTGGAAACAGCGCAAGTGTACCCGCAAAGCCCCTGCCGAGGCCAGCCTGCCACGCGGTTTTTCACCCTATCGGGTCGCTTTTTCAATCATTTTATCGGTTGCCGACTGCGGGGCGGACTCGGCCGGGTCCGGCTTGGGCGGTTTCGGCGCCTCGATGCCGCGCGTAGCGATGGGTTTGACCACCTTGCCGTCTTTGCAGTCGACATCGGACAGCACGGTTTTACCGTCGATGACGCATTTGCGCAGCACGCCGGCCGGCGCCGGCGGCGCGACGCTGGTGTTGGCCGCCGCCGGTGGTTTGCCGGTCAGACGCGCCATACCCTCGGTGAAGAAATTACGCTCGTGCCGCGCCGACATCAGGAACGCCATCGCCACCGCCGCCAGCGAGGCCATGATGATGGCCACCTGGATCAACCCGAAACCGCTTTGTCGCTTCATATCGATCTCCCGCTTAAGGCACGATTGTCGTAGGGCGGATTAGCGCAGCGTAATCGGCCATGCAGGCGCGACCAGCGGCTCATACCTGGCCGATTACGGCGTTCCGCCTAATCCGCCCTACGTGTTTCCGATGTCATTCGCCGATACGGTACGCCGCGACGGTCCCTATGGTAACTCCGCCGATCCCATGCGGCGCAGGATGACGCCGGTGCGCCGCGCCAGATAGCCGGAGTCGCGGTGCGTGTCGTAGAAGCGCGGATTGGGCAGCATCACCGCCAGCTTGGCCGCCTGCGACGCGCCGAGATTGGCCGCGCTCACGCGGTAATAATGCTGCGCCGCCGCCTCGGCGCCGAAGATCCCCCTGCCGAACTCCACCACGTTCAGATAGATCTCGAAGATACGCTCTTTTTCCATCAACGTTTCCAGCATATAGGTGATGATCAGCTCCTGGCCCTTGCGCAGATAGCTGCGCGAGCCGGACAGGAACAGGTTCTTCGCCAGCTGCTGCGTGATGGTCGAACCGCCCGCCACCACCTTGCTCTTCTTGGTGTTCTTCTCGTAGGCCTTTTGCAGCGCCTCCCAGTCCACGCCCTGGTGCTCGGAGAAGTTGGCGTCCTCGGAAGCGATGATGGCGCGTTTCAGATTCTTCGAGATGCGGTTGTACGGCACCCAGACCTGCTTGATCTCGGCGTTCGGATTTTTCTCGCGCAACGCCGATTCCTGCTGGCGCATGAAGCTGGTGCGCGATGGATTATGGTCGACCCACCACCAGATCTGCAGGAAGAAATACAGCTGCACCGCCGCGAACAGCAGCACCGGCAGGATGAAGATCCACTTCACCCATGCCCACTTGCGGCCACCTTTGGCGGCGCTCATAGCTGGTCGCGCAGATGTTGCAGCACGTCGCCGGTGGCCGGACGCACGCCGCGCCAGACGCTGAACGCCTCGGCCGCCTGTTCCACCAGCATGCCCAGGCCGTCACGCAGCCGTGCGCCATGTTGGGCGGCAAACTGCAAAAATACGGTGGGGGACTTTGAATACATCATGTCGAAAGCAAGCGCGCCCGGCGCGAACACCGCAGGCGATACCGGCGGCACCTCCGCGCTCAGGCTGGCGGCGGTGGCGTTGATGACGATGTCGAAGGCGCCGTCGATGTCGGCGAAACCACAGCCCGACACCACGCCCTCGCCGCCCAATGCCGCGAACTGCTCCGCCAGCGCCACGGCCGTGGCCACGGTGCGGTTGGCGATGACCAGCTGCGCCGGACGATGCTCCAGGATCGGCAGCACGGCGCCGCGCGCCGCCCCGCCCGCGCCCAGCAGCAGCACGCGCTTGCCGGTGACCGCCACGCCGGCGTTGCCGACGATGTCCGCCACCAGGCCGGCGCCGTCGGTGTTGTCGCCGATGATGCCGTCCTCGGTGAAGTGCAAGGTGTTGACGGCGCCGGCCGCCTGCGCGCGTATCGTCAGCGCGTTGGCGACCTTGACCGCCTCCAGCTTGAACGGCAGGGTGACGTTGGCGCCTTTGCCGCCCTCGGCGATGAAGGCGTGCACGGCGGCGGCGAAGCCGTCCAGCGGCGCCAGCCGTTTTTCGTAGTGCAGTTGTTGACCGGTCTGGGCCGCGTAGGCGGCATGTATCTCGGGCGATTTGCTATGGGCAATCGGGTTGCCGAACACGCAATAGCGATCCATCGTTATCGTCCTCCGCCGCTCATGTCGGCTTGTAGTTTGTCTTCGCGAGTGAATTTGAATGTCGTGACGATCACCCACAAATCGTCCTTGTCGGCCGACAGCATGTTCGGCGGGAATTTGCCGAACGGCGCCGCGCGGCGCACGATGTTGATGGCGGCATCGTCCAGCGCGGCGTTGCCGGAGCTGCGGTCGACCTTGATGCCGCCTTCCTTCTCGTAGATCGTGCCATCCTGGAAAACCGGGATCGACAGCACCAGCTGGCCGTACAGCTTGCGGCCGTTCTTCTGGGGGAAGTTCAGCGTACCGATATCTTCGATCCGCTTTTGCAGCGATTTGTAGTACATCGCGTAGCCAACCCCGCGCGTGCTCGGCGTGATGAAGGTTTTCTTCGGGCGTTTGTTCTGGTCTTCGATGGTTTCGCTGATCTCGGCGGCGCGGCGGGCGATCGCCTTGCTGGCGTCGAGCAGGTCGGCCCCGCTCGGCAGCGGATCGGGGGCGGTCTTTTCGGTCACCGGCGGCGCGTTGAACGGATCGGGCTTGGCGACGCGGGTCAGCAGGTTGCGCTGGCGTTCCTCGAGCTCGGCGATGCGGCGCTTGGAGGCTTTGATGCTTTCGCCGTCTTCGGTCTTGCGCATGTCCGGCAGCGGCGACTTGGAGCGGCCTTTGTCGACATTGCCGCCGCCGTCCAGGTTGGCCTGGGCCAGCGCCTCGGCCTTCAGCGGTGCTTTGTTGTGCTTGGCGTTGACGAGGATGACTTCCAGGCCGGGATCTGTTGGCTTCACCGGCGCCGGCGTCGGGGCGACAAAGCGCACCGCGAGCATGGCGGCGTGCGCGACCACCGAAATGCCGATGGCGAGGTACAGGAAGCGATTTTCTTGGAAAGACTTCACGCGGGGCCGGGGTTGGACATGGGTGGGGTGATTTTACGTTAAAGCAAAGTCGGCGGCTACCGTGGGTTTTTTCCTTGGCGCGCCATCGCCGGCGGCCATGGATGGGCCGCCGGCGTGCATGCGTGGCGGATTACGCTTCGCTAATCCGCCCTACGTGGTTTAGATGTTGCATGCGTTTCCGGACGTCGCTACTCCGCGGCTGGTTGTTCTTCGGCGGCTACTTCAACCGCGACTTCCGGCGCGGCGACCGCTTCCTCGACGACGTCGTCCTCGTAATCGAGCTCGGCATCGGCCGCGACCGCTTCCGTGGTCGGGATTTCCAGGATGCGCGCCTCGATCGACAGATCGACCTCGTCCCAACGCAGGATGTCGATCTTGACCTGGGCGCCGCGCGCCACCGACGGCATGCCCGGCAGGCGGATGATCAGCGGAATGTCGACCAGGCGCAACACCTCGTCCTTGAGCACGACAGCCTCGACCTGGCGGGCGTTTTCCTGGCCCAGCCAACGCAGGCACCAGTAGCGTTCCATGTTCGACTGGTGGTCGCCGTAGGCCGCGTAGGCCGCGTCGAACTGCGACACGATGGCGAACAGCTCCGAGTCCTTGGGCTTGAACGGCGCGACCAGCGGCGCCGTCACGCCGTGCTCGGCGCACGCGAGGATCTGCCACTGGTTGACCAGATCGGTATAGCGGCGCAACGGCGACGTGCTCCATGCGTACTGGTCGACGCCCAGGCCCTGGTGCGGCGCGGCATGGGTCACCATACGCACCTGCATCTTGGCGGCCCAGCCGCCGACGCCCTGGCCCTGGCTGCGGTAGATGCCCGGCACGCCGTGGTCGTGCATCAACTTGCCCCAGGTGCTGTTGGCGAAAATCATCAGCTCGGCGACGATCTTGTCCAGCGGCGCGCCGCGCTTGCGGCGGCTGACGGTGACAATATCGTTTTCGACGTAGAAGTTGAAATCGACGCGGTTGTTCTGTTCGGGCTTGAGGCCGAAGCCTTCGCGCTTGACCATGCGCGCCGCCTCCAGCACCTGCGCCCACTTCCAGATCAGGCCCAGTTCTTCCTTGTGGGCGTAGTCGCCCTCGCCGCTGGCCAGGGTTTCCTCGTTGACCAGATCATCCAGGTCGTTGTGGCGCAGATTGCTTGCGATCGGCACCATCTCGGCGCGCGTCTCGGTGGCGATCACCGACCAGTCGGCCGGGTTAAGGGTCGCGTACAGCGACAGCGCCGGGCAAGTCTTGCCTTCTGCCAGGGTGAACGCTTCGACGATGCTGTCCGGCAGCATGGTGATCTTATCGCCAGGCATGTACACGGTGGACATGCGCGCGCGCGCCATCTTGTCGACCGCGTCGTCGGGCTTGATGCCCAGGCCGGGCGCGGCGATGTGGATGCCGATCTTGACGTTGCCGTCGGCCAGTTTGGTGACGGAGAAGGCGTCGTCGATTTCGGTGGTGGTGACGTCATCGATCGAGAACGCCTTGACGTCGGCCAGCGGCAGATTGGTCGGCGCCACCGGCACCGGCACGTCCGGGAAACCGGCGCCGCGCGGGAAGCTCTCGAACAGGAACTTGGCCATGTGCAGCGCCTTCGGCGACTCCACGCCACCGGCCGCGAGCATCAAACGCTGCGGATTGGTGTGCAATTCATTGCAAGCCGCTTCCATCGCCTTGTATTCGATCGAGTTCTTGTCCGGCTTGAACAGCAGTTGCATGACGATGTTTTTCATCGATTCCGGCAACTTGTTGGCCTTGAGTTCCTCGACATACTGGGCCTGGACCAGCGCCTGCTGTTTCTTTTTCTCGATACCGGCCTGCGCCGCGCGCAGCGATTGCTCGGGCGCGGCCTTGTAGCGGCCGCGGCCCTTCTTGTAGAAATAGATCGGCGCGGAGTGCAGGCTCAGGATCAGGCCCGCCGCCTCGGCCGGCAGCGGCGCGTGGCCGAAGTACTCGGCACCCAGCTCGGCGAAGCCGAACTCCTCCTCTCCCGCCACTTCCCACAGGAAGTCGAGGTCGATCTCCGCGGCAACGGCCTTGGCCTGTTCCATCAAATCCGTCGGCGACGGCTTCTCGTACTGCAGCAGCACGTCCTTGATCTTGACCTTGCTGCGCTTGCCGCTGGCCATCTCCACCTGATAGGCCTCGCCCGCTTGCGACATCATGGTCCCGACCTTGAAATCGCCGGATTCTTCGAAAAATAGATTCATTGCTCGCTTCTGTTCGTTGTTTATTCGTTATAACTGCGCTGTTGTTTCAGGTCCAGCACGGAAGGCAGAAACACTTCCGTGACCAGCAGAGTACCCCGACGGCGCCGATATAAACAGCGCCGTGCATATAATATGCGCTCTTGCGGAGGCGCCTCGCGAAGTTGATCTTCATTCCCGAGGCCCAGCGCCGCCGCCGCGCGGCGCGCCAACGGATGCCCTTCCCGCAATCTTGCAAATTCCAAAACGCCGCGCCGCACTTGCGGGTCGCCAAACAAGGTCGTCCCCAGCGAGCGCTCGCCCAGCGCGCTAAACAAAGGCCAATCGGCCGCCGTGGCCGACATCGGCACCACCGTGTGCGCGAACACCACGGGCCTATTATCACACCGCAGCAACACTTCCCTCTCCCACACGCGGCCCGGACGGTGCAGGCCGATCACGGCGGCCTCGTCGGACAGGCAGCGCGCGACACGCTGATGCAGGCACTGCACGCGGAAAGTCTGGCTGTGGTCCTTCAGCCTGGCGGTCAGCGAACCGCCGGCCGTCAGCCACGGGCGCAGGGACACTGGCGCGTTCAACGTCGGCTGCCACTGGGTCTGTCGCAGGGAAGCGCCACGGCTGGGCGACGCCAGCGAAAACGGCACCCTCAACAACGGCCGGCCTCGATGCCGCAAAACGCCAGCACCGTGTCCAGATAATCGGGAAACTCGGAAATGGCGTGGTCGCTGCCGTCGATCACGTGCTGGCGCGCGCCCGCATAATGCTTGACCATGTCGCGATAGTCCAGCACTTCGTCGCCGGTGGCGGCGATCAGGAAATAGCGCTCGGGGCTTGTGATCGGATCGACCGCCAGCGCGCGCAGCTCGTCTATATATTCACGCTTGAACTCGAACGGCGCGTCGGAGTGGAATTGCGTTGTCACGCCGACATGCTTGTCCAAATCCTGCAGCGGCACGATGGCCGGATTCAGCAAGACGGCGCGGCAGCCGATGCGTTCGGCCAGCCAGGTGGCGTAGTAGCCGCCCAGCGAGGAGCCGACAATGCTCAATTCTTGCGCCGGCACGCCCTCTATTAAAGAGAGTGCCAATTCCATCGCCAGCTTGGGCGACGCCGGCAGCTGCGGGCAGACCAGCTGGTCCGACAGGCCCAGTTCGGCCATGCGCTCGCTGATCATGCGCGCCTTCATCGACTTCGGCGACGAGCGGAATCCGTGCAGATAAAGAATCATCGCGCCAGCGCTTCCAGGATTTTGGTGTGCACGCCGCCGAAGCCGCCGTTGCTCATCACAATGATCTGGTCGCCCGGCCGGGCCGCCTTGACGATGGCCGCCACCAGCGCGTCGATGTCCTCGTAGGCGCTGGCGATATCGCCCAGCGGCGCGAGCGCGTCGCCCAGGCTCCAGCCCAGCGCCTGCCGGCTGCCGTAGCCGAACACCAGGTCGGCGTCGACCAGGCTGCCCGGCAGCGCATCCTTCATCGCGCCCAGCTTCATCGTGTTCGAGCGCGGTTCCAGCACGGCCAGGATGCGGCCGCCCTTGCCTATCTTCTGGCGCAGGCCGCCGACGGTGGTGGCGATCGCCGTCGGATGGTGGGCGAAGTCGTCGAACACGGTGATGTCGTTGACGGTGCCGCGCACTTCCATGCGGCGCTTGACGTTTTCAAAGGTCGCCAGCGACTTGGCCGCCTGCGCGACCGGCACGCCGACGTGGCGGGCGGCGGCGATCGCCGCCAGCGCGTTGGCGCGGTTGTGCTTGCCGGTCAGGTTCCACTCGACTTTGCCGACGGTTTCCCCGCCGAAAATGACGTCGAAACTACCGTCATCGTATTCCTTCATCGCCCATTCGGCGCCGTCATTGTGGCCAAAGCTTTCCTGCTCGCTCCAGCAACCGCGCTTGAGCACGCGCTGCAGCGACGCCTCGTCGCCGTTGTAGATGACGCGGCCGATGCCGGGCACCGTGCGCACCAGATGATGGAATTGCGTCTCGATGGCGCCGAGGTCGGGGAAGATGTCGGCGTGATCGTATTCGAGGTTGTTCAGGATCGCGGTCTTGGCGTGGTAGTGGACGAACTTGCTGCGCTTGTCGAAGAAGGCGGTGTCGTACTCGTCGGCCTCGATGACGAAGAAGATCGAGTCCAGGTTGTTGTCACTACGCCCTTGCATGCGGGCCGAGACGCCGAAGTTCAGCGGCACGCCGCCGATCAGGAAGCCGGGCGCGTAGCCGGCGTCTTCCAGTATCCAGGTCAGCATGGCCGAGGTGGTGGTCTTGCCGTGCGTGCCGGCCACGGCCAACACCCAGCGGTCCCTTAATATATGTTCGCCCATCCACTGCGGGCCGGACACGTACGGCAGGCCGCGATTCAAAATCTCTTCGATCAGCGGATTGCCGCGCGAGACCACGTTGCCGATCACGTACAGATCGGGATTGAGCGCGGTCTGCTCCGGGCCGTAGCCCTGTATCAGTTCTATGCCCTGGGCTTCCAGCTGGGTGCTCATCGGCGGATAAACATTGGCGTCGCAGCCGGTCACGCGGTGGCCCGCCTCTTTCGCCAGGACCGCCAGGCCGCCCATGAAGGTGCCGCAAATACCGAGTATATGAATATGCATAGTGTGTAACAGGATCGATCCGCACAAGTGAATACGCGATTTTACCTGAGCCGACGCCGATTTCCCGGTTCAGAGTATTATCTCGTCCATGACGCCGAATGTTATCGAAGAAGTCCTGCTGCTGCGCGCGGAGATCGCCGCGGCGGCCGCGCGCCTGATCGCCCAGGACGGCGCCGACTACAACGCCGCCAAGCGCAAGGCCGCCAGACAAATCCTCGGCGACACGCAACCGCCGCCCAACCTGCTGCCGGACAACGCGCAGATCGAAGCGGAAGTGCGCATCTACCAGTCGCTGTTCCATGCGGACAGCCAGCCGGCCCGGCTGTTCCGGCTGCGCACCCTGGCGGTCGACATCATGGAAGGGCTGGCCGCGTTCCACCCTTTCCTGACCGGCGCCGTCCTGAACGGCACGGCCGGCCCGCACGACGACATCCACCTGCAACTGTTCGCCGACAGCGCCAAGGAAGTGGAAATCTTCCTGCTGAATCGCAATTTACAAATCGACATCTCCGAGACGCCGCACTTCAAGGGGCCGCGCTACGATCCGGTCGAGACGGTCAGCTTCATGTGGCACAAGGAAGGCGTGCACGCCGCCTTGTATGAACTGGACGATTTGCGCGGCGCCGTCAAGACCCGTGGCGACAAGCTGATGCGCGCCGACATCGCCGCCGTGCGCGCGCTACTAGTTAGTAGTACCCATGCGAGTACCACCGAAGAAAACACCAACCACAACCCCGATCATGAATAAAACACATCTGGCCGCCTATGTCGGCGTCGCCGTCCTGTTCGCCGCATCCGGCGCCTGGGTCGGCTTCAACAAACAAAATGCCGCGCCGGTCACCACCACCGCGCCGGCCGGCGTGACCGGTCCGGTGGGCGCCCTGTACGCGCAAACGCTGCCGGACGCCAAGGGCGCGCCGACCGCGCTGGCCCAATATAAAGGCAAGGCGATGCTGGTCAATTTCTGGGCGCCGTGGTGCGCGCCGTGCGTGCAGGAGATGCCGGAGCTGTCCGAGCTGGCCGCCGGAGAAGAGGGTAAGAAGCTGCAAGTTATCGGCATCGGTATTGATTCGCCGTCAAATATCGCCGCTTTTAGCGACAAATACAAAATCACCTATCCGGTGCTGGTGGCCGGCATGAGCGGCACCGACCTGTCGCGGCAGTTCGGCAACAGCGGCGGCGGCCTGCCCTACACGGTGCTGATCGGCGCCGACGGCCAGGTCAAAAAGACCTATCTGGGACGCCTGAAGTTCGACGAGCTGCGTAAGGACCTTGCAACTCTTTAACTGGATTCAGGAGTTTTTTTCTCTTGCCAATGCCGGCAGTTGGCGGCAAAATGCGGAACTTTCGCGGAAAACGGTCTAGAACCATGGCAAAAAACCTCCTACTGCTCAACGGCCCCAACCTCAATTTACTGGGCACCCGGGAGCCAGAGGTCTACGGCGCCAGCACTTTGGCCGACGTAGAACAAGCCGCCCAGGCCCAGGCCCAGGCGGCCGGCGCAACGCTGTCTTGCTTTCAGAGCAACCACGAAGGCGCGCTGATCGACCGCATCCACGCAGCCAGGACGGAAGGCGTGGACGCCATCATCATCAACCCGGGTGGGCTGACCCATACCAGCGTGGCCCTGCGCGACGCCTTGGCCGGGGTGTCCATTCCGTTTGTTGAAGTGCATATTTCCAATATTTACCAGCGCGAGTCGTTTCGCCACCATTCATTCCTGAGCGCGATCGCGTTGGGCACGATCTGCGGGCTGGGTATCGAAGGATATCGGTTTGCCATCGACTTCGCCCTTAAAAGGCGTTAATCTACGCGATCTGCGCGCAACTTAGCCAACTAAGCGCGGTTTCGCCCACGAGGCGCGGCCGTTCACACTTTACATAACAAGATATTCCGGGGGTTACATGGATCTACGCAAGCTGAAGACCTTGATTGATTTGGTCGCGGAGTCGGACATCGCCGAGCTCGAAGTGACCGAAGGCGAAAGCAAAGTCCGCATCGTCAAATCGTCGGCCATGCCGCAAAACCAGATGGTGATGATGCAGCCGCAAGGCATGCAGCCGCAATACCATGCCGCTCCCGCACCGGCCGCCGCGCCGGCCGCAGCCCCGGCCCCGGCCGTCGCCGCCGAACCGACCGGCCACATCGTCAAATCGCCGATGGTCGGCACCTTCTACCGTTCGTCGGCGCCAGGCTCGGCCGCTTACGTCGAAGTGGGCGCCGTCGTCAAGGAAGGCGACACCCTGTGCATTATCGAAGCAATGAAACTGTTGAATGAAATCGATGCCGACAAATCCGGCACGATCACCCAGATTCTGGTCGAGAACGGCCAACCGGTCGAATTCGGCCAACCGCTGTTTGTGATAGGCTAAGTCCGGTTCGCGCCCTCCCCGTCGGTGACGGGCGCGCCGGCTTTGTTCCGCATTCCCTCCTCTACCTGACGTCGCCGGTTTCCGGTACTCACAGACATACGCGAACCTATCATGTTTGAAAAAATCCTTATTGCCAACCGTGGCGAAATCGCCCTCCGCATCCAGCGCGCCTGCCGCGAAATGGGCATCAAGACGGTTGTGGTCCACTCGGAAGCGGACAAAGACGCCAAATACGTGAAGCTGGCGGACGAGTCGGTGTGTATCGGCCCGGCGCCTTCGTCGCTGAGCTATCTGAACATGCCGGCCATCATCAGCGCCGCCGAAGTGACGGACGCCGAAGCGATCCACCCGGGCTACGGCTTCCTGTCGGAGAACGCCGACTTCGCCGAGCGCGTGGAAAAATCGGGCTTCGTCTTCATCGGCCCGCGCTCCGAATCGATCCGCATGATGGGCGACAAGGTATCGGCCAAGCAAACCATGATCAAGGCCGGCGTGCCGTGCGTGCCCGGCTCCGACGGCGCGCTGCCGGACGACCCGAAGGCGATCGTGCAAATCGCCCGCAAGGTCGGCTATCCGGTCATCATCAAGGCGGCCGGCGGCGGCGGCGGTCGCGGCATGCGCGTGGTCCACACCGAGGCTGCGCTGATCAACGCCGTGGCCATGACCAAGACCGAGGCCGGCACCGCCTTCGGCAATCCGGAAGTGTATATGGAGAAGTATCTGGAAAATCCGCGCCACGTGGAAATCCAGATCCTGGCCGACGAACACAAGAACGCCGTCTGGCTGGGCGAACGCGACTGCTCGATGCAGCGCCGCCACCAGAAGGTCATCGAGGAGGCGCCGGCGCCGGGCATCCCGCGCAAGCTGATCGAGAAGATCGGCGACCGCTGCGCCGAGGCCTGCCGCAAGATCGGCTACCGTGGCGCCGGCACCTTCGAGTTCCTGTATGAAAACGGCGAGTTCTACTTCATCGAGATGAACACCCGCGTGCAGGTCGAGCATCCGGTGACCGAAATGATCACCGGCATCGACATCGTGCAGGAGCAGATCCGCATCGCCGCCGGCGAAAAGCTGCGCTTCCGCCAGCGCGACGTGATGCTCTCCGGCCACGCCATCGAGTGCCGCATCAACGCCGAGGACGCGTTCAAGTTCACGCCGTCGCCGGGCCGCATCACCTCGTGGCACGTGCCGGGCGGTCCCGGCGTGCGCGTCGATTCGCACGCCTACGCCGGCTACTACGTGCCGCCGCACTACGATTCGATGATCGGCAAGGTCATCTCGTACGGCGCCACCCGCGAGCAGGCGATCCGCCGCATGCAGATCGCGCTGTCGGAAATGGTCGTCGAAGGCATCTCGACCAACATCCCGCTGCACCGCGAACTGATGATCGACGCCCGCTTCATCGAAGGCGGCACCAACATCCATTACCTGGAACAGAAGCTGGCCGACATGCCGGACCTGCACAAACTGAGTTTGAAGGCGCAATAATGAGCTGGACTGAAATCGTCATCGAAATCGCGCGCGACCACGCCGAAGCCCTGTCGGACGCGCTGATGGAAGTGGGCGCGCTGTCGGTGTCCGTGGAAGACGCCGACGAGGGCACCGACCAGGAGCGCCCGTTGTTCGGCGAGCCGGGCATGGAACCGACCGAAGCGGCATGGGATCACAGCCGCGTCGTCGCCCTGACCAACGAGGATGACGACCAGGCCGCCATCGTGGCCGCCGCCGCCGAACAGATCAAGCTGGCGACCCTGCCGAAGTTCACCACGCGCAAGGTCGAGGAGCAGGACTGGGTGCGCCTGACGCAATCGCAATTCGCGCCTATTCACATCGGCAAGAACATCTGGGTCGTGCCGAGCTGGCACGAGGCGCCGGACCCCGACGGCCTGATCCTGGAGCTGGACCCGGGCCTGGCCTTCGGCACCGGCAGCCATCCGACCACCCGCCTGTGCATGGAGTGGCTGGAGGCCAACCCGGCGCCCGGCAAAACCGTGCTCGACTACGGTTGCGGCTCCGGCATCCTGGCGATGGTCGCCAAGAAGGTCGGCGCCGGCGAAGTGGTGGGCGTCGACATCGATCCGCAGGCGATCGAATCGGCGGCCGACAACGCCGAACGCAACAAGTGCGACATCGAATACTTCCTGCCGGACACCTTCGCCCAGTCGAAGCACGCCGAACAGAAGTTCGACATCGTGGTCGCCAATATCCTGTCGAGTCCGCTCAAACTGATGGCGCCGATGCTGTCGGGCCGCGTCGCCCCCGGTGGCGCGCTGATCCTGTCGGGCGTGCTGGCGCGCCAGGCCGAGGAAGTGGCCGCCGCCTACGCCCCGTTCATCCAGCTCGGCGTCTGGGCGGAACAAGACGGCTGGGTCGCCCTGCATGGCCGGCTCGGCAGTGATGCGGTACCCGCCCCGCGCTAACGGCCGCGATGGCGCTCGCCACTAAATGCCCCCACTGCAGCACGATATTTCGGGTCGCCCATGACCAGCTGAAATTACGTGGGGGCATAGTGCGCTGTGGCTCCTGCAATGAAGTTTTCGACGGCAACGCGGCTCTGCTCGAGCCGCTCGCCATCCCGCAGCCGCTCTTCGCGCCGGTTGTGTCCGAAGCACCCTACTCCCCGCCGCAGACACCCGCGCCCTTCGATGAAGCCGTGGCCGCGCCGGAGTCCCGCGCGTCCGAACCGGCAAGCGACGAACCGATCTACACGCTGGAACTCGACAGCGCGGTGGACGAGGCCGATGCCGGACGGTTCGACAAACAGGTGGCCGAGGCCGCCCGCGACGAAGCCTTCGCGGCCGAGCCGGAATTCGGGTCGGACTCCGCGCCGTCCGCGCCCGCATGGCAGGCCGGGCCGGAGCCCGCGCCTGACTTGCAGCCTGAACCCGAACCTTGGATCGGGCCCGAGCCCGAGGTCGAGCCGGAACCAGAGCCCGAGTCCGCCTCGGAACCCGACTCCCGACCCGCCGAAGACCAGCCGGAGCCGCCAGCCGCCACCGAAGCCGCGCCGGAAGACCCGCTCGACATCAAGCCGATGACGCACGAGGAGCTGGAGGCGGCGTTGGCGGCCGAGCTGGCGCTGATGGAGCAAAGCATCGCGGCCGATGCCGCCGAACAGGAAGCCCGGGCCGCGCCATCGGGCGGCGCCGCCGACCGCCAGGAACCGACACTCGACCCCGACTCCCGCTACGACCTCGACGAGGCCGACGAGGAAGCGCTGGTCCAGCTCGCCGCAGCCAGGGAGCGCGACACCGCGCCCCAGCTGCACACGCTGCTGCGCGCCGCCTCCACCCCGTCGCAAGACCGCTTCGAACCCCAGGCCGAGGTCCACAGCGTCCAGCCGGCGGAACCGGAAGTGGAGGAAGAGGAAGCCGACGACCCGAACGAACCGGGCTTCCTCAAGCGCGAACGCCGCCGCGAGCGCTACGGCAAGACCATCACCATCGCCATGGGCGCCGGCTCGCTGCTGCTGGTGGGCGCGCTGGCGGCGCAAGGCTTGACCACCTTCCGCAACCAGCTGGCCGCCAGCTACCCGGGGCTCAAGCCGACCTTGCAGGACATCTGCGCCACACTCGGTTGCAAGATCGAACTGCCGACCCAGATCGACGAGCTCGTCATCGAGCAAGGCGAACTGCAAACCCTGAGCGAGACCACGTTCTCGTTCACCACCCTGCTGCGCAACCAAAGCACCACCGCGCAGGCGTGGCCGCACATCGAACTGGTGCTCGACGACGCCAACGACAAGGCCATTTTGCGCCGCGTGTTTACGCCGCGCGACTATCTTGGCGCCGACGCCGCGCTGGAACAAGGATTCGCCCCGCGCAGCGAGCAATCTGTCAAACTGTACTTTGAATTGAAACAGCTGAAAGCATCCGGCTATCACATCGCAGTCTTCTATCCATAAAGAACTATCATGACTCAGACCTCCATCATCTGCGGCTCGCTCGCGATCGACACCATCCTGCAATTCCCGGGCCGCTTCGACAGCATCCTGCTGTCCGACCAGCTGCACAAAGTAAACGTCTCGTTCCTGGCGCCGACGATGCGCACCGAATACGGCGGCTGCGCCGGCAATATCGCCTACAACCTCAAGATGCTGGGTGGCGAGCCGCGCATCGTCGGCGTCATGGGCCAGGACAACGCCGCCTACATCGAGCGCCTGCACAAGCTCGACATCTCGACCGACAACATCCTGATCAAGCAGGACGCCTACAACGCCCAATGCTTCGTCACGGCCGACGAGGACAACAACCAGATCAACGCCTTCCACCCGGGCGCCATGTCGTACGCGCACGAGAACGACGTCGCCAAGGCGGGCGCGGCGGCGGTCGCCATCATCTCGCCGGACGGCCACCTGGGCATGCAAAAGCACGCCGCCGACCTGGCCAAGCTGCAGATCCCGTTCATCTTCGACCCGGGCCAACAGCTGCCGATGTTCAACGGCGCCGAGCTGATCGCCTTCATCGACAAGGCCACCTACGTCACCGCCAACGACTACGAAATCGAATTGCTGATGGACCGCACCGGCCTGACGTTGCCGGAGATCGCCAGCCGCCTGGAGGCGCTGATCGTCACGCGCGGCGAGCAGGGTTCGGAGATCTACACCAAAGGGCAGCGGATCGAAATCCCGGCGGTGAAAGTGGCCGACGTGCTCGACCCGACCGGCTGCGGCGACGCCTACCGCGCCGGCCTGCTGTTCGGCATCACGCAAGGCTGGAAATGGGAAACGACCGGCCGCCTGGCCAGCCTGATGGGTGCGATCAAGATCGCCAGCAAGGGCGGCCAGAACCACAAGCTCACCGCCGCCGAGATCGCCGACCACTTCGAAGCCGCGTTCGGCTACCGCTTCTAAAAGTAGGAATGATGCGGGCGGCTCGGAGATGGCGGATTACGCTACGCTAATCCGCCCTACATGTCTCCGTGGTCCGCAGCCGAGCCTGGCTCCGGATACACGTAGGGCGGATTAGGCGGGACGCCGTAATCCGCCACGAGCCGTCGACGGCTTAACTCAACGCCCGTTGAAAGCCATGCCCAGCAGAATCTGGGCGATCTGCAGCGCGATCAGCGCCACCAGCAGCGATAAATCGAGATTGCCCACCAGCGGCACCACGCGGCGGATCGGCCGCAGCAGCGGCTCGTTGAGCGCGCGCACGAACGGCGCCAGCGGCGCGTGCGGATTGACCCAGCTAAAGATCGCCTCCACCACCAGCAGCGCCATGAAGCCGTACAGTATCCATTTGAGGAAGCGCTCGAACGCGGCCAGCAGCACCGCCTGCGCCGGCCAGCCGGCAAAGAACAGCACCGACGTCGCCAGCAGCACGATCAGGAAGGCGCCGATCAGGCTGGCCCAGTCGTAGCCGCCCATGCCCGGCACGATGCGCCGCAGCGGCCGCACCAGCCAGTCCGATAACTGGAACGTGAATTGGGCCACCGATTGCGGCGGACGAACGCGGATCGCCTGCATCCAGAAGCGCAACAGCAACGCCCCGCCCAACAGGGTGGCGATGGCGTCGACAATCAACATAACAATACTAAGCACGGTCCCTCCAAAAAAAAGCCGCTGTGTGATTGTCTCACACAGCGGCCGGTTGCCTCAGCAGGCACCTAAGTATTTAGCTTAGGATGGACGCGTGCTGGTCGGGAACGGCCATGCGGCCGCCGGTGCCAACACGGTTTTTGCCGCAGGCGCGGCGGCAGGAGCGGCTGGCTTGGCGACAGCTTCCTTCTTCGGTGCGGCCGCTTTAGGGGCGGCTTTTTTCACAGCTGGCTTGGCTGCCGGAGCAGGTGCTGCCGCGGCGGCTGGAGCGGCTGCCGGTGCTGGCGCGGCTGCCGGTTTGGCGGCTGCTGGTTTAGCGGCTGGTTTAGCAGCTGGCTTGGCGGCAGCCTTGACGGCTGGCTTCTTGGCAGCTACCGGCTTGGCGGCTGCCTTAACCGGCTTTTTTGCTGCTGGCTTAGCCGCTGCCTTTGCAGCCGGTTTGGCTGCCGTTTTTGCCTTGGCGGCTGGTTTAGCGGCGACAGCTTTTTTGGCTGCTGGTTTAGCTGCTGCTTTCGCTGCAGGTTTAGCGGCTGGCTTGGCGGCCGCTTTTTTCGCTGCCGGTTTGGCGGCTACTTTTTTTGCCGCTGGCTTGGCTGCGGCTTTTGCTGCTGGCTTTGCCGCTGGCTTGGCAGCTGCTTTTTTAGCGGCTGGCTTTGCTGCTGGCTTGGCTGCGGCTTTTTTAGCTGCTGGCTTTGCTGCTGGCTTGGCCGCTGCTTTTTTCACTGCTGGCTTGGCTGCTGCTTTCGCGGCTGGCTTTGCTGCTGGCTTGGCTGCGGCTTTTTTAGCGACTGGCTTGGCAGCGGCTTTTTTCACCGCTGGCTTGGCTGCTGGCTTGGCTGCTGCTTTCGCTGCTGGCTTCGCTGCTGGTTTGGCGGCTGCTTTTTTCACGGCTGGTTTTGCAGCGGCTTTGACAGCTGGTTTAGCGGCTGGTTTGGCGGCGGCTTTCGCTGCTGGCTTGGCGGCTGCTTTCGCGGCGACAGGCTTTTTCGCTGGGGCGGCGGCTTTAGTAGCGGCCGGCTTTTTTGCTGCTGGTTTCTTTGCGGCAGTTGCCATTTTTAGTTCTCCTTCATCGGGGATGGGAAAATTCACATACAAGATTTAAACCCGTCCGGCCCCGGATTGGGCCAGGCGAATTATTCATCGGCACAAACAGGACACTGTTTGCGCTAATGAATTCGGCACCAGCTGAACTGCTGCAACCCCTCACGAGTGCAGCACTTCAGCCATCTATCTGTCCGCCGTCCGTGGCCGGCGCGGCGTGCAGATACAAATCTTGTTGCGACGTTTTGCGGGTGGTCGGGCGTGTGCTCAGCTCCAGGGACCTACGTCGCAGCCATCTACCGTTTTTGTTTTCAAACAAAAAACCGCCCAACCTGAACCGAATCAGGAAAGACGGTTGAACAAAAACGGTTTGGTCTTGTGCATATCTTTGTGAATCTGTATCCCGTGATCGCGATCATTTCTGCGGTGTGCGCACTTCAAAAAAAGCGCACCTTTATAAACACACATTTTCAATCTCGTAAAGTACACGAAAACCTTGTCGGTACGCAACCGGCACGATAAGTATTCGCCCGCTTTTTTTCGTCTTATGCTCGCCATTTCACATACGCGTGGCCGTTCGCGCTTGCTCGCCCGCGACATCGTGGTGCGATGCGCACGCTCAATCGAGTTCGAAAATGCGCTTGCCGCGCCGCGCCGAAAAATCGCGCTTCAAAGCGAGCCAATTGCCGCCTGGGTGTCTGCGATGTCGCCGGCATCTCCGCGCGTCCCTCGCCACCATCTTCCGAATTCGAGAGCGCTTGCGCATCGCATGCGCGCCGTCGCTGCTCACTGTTTTTAAATTCGTCGCGATTATGAGACAGAGTGCGGGGAATGGCAAGCGGAATACTGCGATGCGCGGCGGCGCGCCTGCGCTCGGCGCGCGCGGCGGTGTGTGACGATGTATGTCGGCGAGCGTTCGGCGCGTCCTCGACGCGTGCTCGGCGAGGTGTCGACAAGGCGTCGGCGATGTGTCGGCGGCTGCCGGCCGAATACTCGGCGATGTGTTTTGAAAAGCGGCGTCGTCGAGCACTCGCCGCGTGTTCGACGCGTCGCGCGTCGACCGCGCATCTGACTATTCGGACTCTTCGTCGGGGTCGGGACTCTTGTGGCGCAGCACCCAGGCGTTCATGTCGGCGGCGAGGCGCTTCATCATCCGCGCCAGATCGCGCCGCTCGGCGGCGGTCCAATCGGCCATCAATTCGCTGACCTGCTTCTCGCGCGTTTGGTCGATGACGGCGACGACCTCGCGGCCGGCCCTGGTCACCTCCGCTTCGCGCACGCGCTTGTCGCGCGCGCCGGCGCGGCGCGCCACCAGGCCAAGTTCGTCGAGCCGCGCCACCTGCCGGCTCACCGTGGTGTAGTCGCGACCGACCAGGTCGGCCAGCTCCACCACGCCGATCGGACCGCGCCTTTCGATGCGCACCAGCAGTGGCAGCAGCGCGCGCTCGAGCGGCATCTCCAGCTCGGACATCAGGGCGATGTCGGGC
>Ga0105244_10001163_pt1 | contig 21788 bp, 20 predicted proteins | sample KBSM44metaG_FD_80423 | JGI IMG/M metagenome (GOLD analysis project Ga0105244, IMG submission 80423) | Miscanthus rhizosphere microbial communities from Kellogg Biological Station, Michigan, USA - KBS M4-4 metaG | ecosystem: Host-associated > Plants > Roots > Rhizosphere > Soil | place... | reverse complement strand
GCGCTGGAAATGCTCTGCGGCCTTGGCGTTTTCCCCAAGATCCAGATAACCCTTGCCCAGGCCGAAGCGCAGCAATGAGTTATCCACACCCTTGGCGAGCATTTTTTCCAGGGATTCGATCATTGGGTGGCACCTCTGGTTTTTTGGGGGAGTTCGAAATCGCCTTCGCGGGCAAGCCTCGCTCCTACACGGTTCAGTCGTTCGCATAATAGCTGGACGGCTCAAACCTGTAGGAGCGAGGCTTGCCCGCGAAGAGGCCTTCGGATCAGAAGAAGCTCAACCCCACATGGAACAGCTTCTCCACATCCCGAATATGCTTCTTATCCACAAGGAACAGAATCACATGGTCGCCGGTTTCGATCACGGTGTCGTCGTGGGCGATGATCACTTCTTCATCGCGGATGATCGCGCCGATGGTGGTGCCCGGTGGCAGGCCGATGTTTTCGATGGCCTTGCCGATCACCTTGCTCGACTTCGCATCGCCGTGGGCAATCGCCTCGATGGCTTCCGCCGCGCCCCTGCGCAGTGAGTGCACGCTGACAATATCCCCGCGCCGGACGTGGGCCAGCAAGGTGCCGATGGTCGCCAGTTGCGGACTGATGGCGATGTCGATGTCGCCGCCCTGGATCAGGTCGACGTAGGCCGGGTTGTTGATGATCGTCATCACCTTCTTCGCGCCCAGGCGCTTGGCCAGCAGCGAAGACATGATATTGGCTTCATCATCGTTGGTCAGGGCCAGGAAAATATCGGCGTCGGCGATGTTCTCTTCCAGCAACAGATCCCGGTCTGAAGCACTGCCCTGCAACACCACGGTGCTGTCGAGGTTGTCCGAGAGGTAGCGGCAGCGGGCCGGGTTCATCTCGATGATCTTCACCTGGTAACGGCTTTCGATGGCCTCGGCCAGGCGTTCACCGATCTGCCCGCCACCGGCGATGACGATGCGTTTGTAGCTTTCATCGAGGCGGCGCATTTCGCTCATCACTGCGCGAATGTTCGCTTTGGCGGCGATGAAAAACACTTCGTCGTCAGCCTCGATCACCGTATCGCCTTGGGGCAGGATCGGCCGGTCACGACGGAAAATCGCCGCGACGCGGGTTTCGACATTCGGCATGTGTTCGCGTAACTGGCGCAATTGCTGGCCCACCAGCGGCCCGCCGTAGTACGCCTTGACCGCTACCAGCTGCGCTTTGCCTTCGGCGAAGTCGATCACCTGCAATGCGCCCGGATGCTGGATCAGGCGCTTGATGTAATTGGTGACTACTTGCTCCGGACTGATCAGCACGTCGACCGGAATCGCTTCGTTGTCGAACAGTTCGGCACGGGTCAGGTACGCGGCTTCGCGGACCCGGGCGATCTTGGTGGGGGTGTGGAACAGGGTGTGGGCGACCTGACAGGCGACCATGTTGGTTTCGTCACTGTTGGTCACGGCCACCAGCATGTCAGCGTCGTCGGCACCAGCCTGCCGCAGTACGGTTGGCAGCGAACCGCGACCCTGCACGGTGCGGATGTCCAGCCGATCGCCAAGGTCGCGCAGGCGTTCGCCATCGGTGTCGACCACGGTGATGTCGTTGGCCTCGCTGGCCAAGTGTTCTGCCAGCGAACCGCCGACCTGCCCTGCGCCGAGGATGATGATCTTCATCCAGTCACTCCCTTAAACCCGGTTAACCGCGCGCGGCGGCAATCTTGATCAGCTTGGCGTAGTAGAACCCGTCGTGGCCGCCTTCCTGGGCCAGCAACTGGCGACCATGGGGCTGCTTGATGCCGGCCGCTGTGGCGAGGTCCAGTTCACGGGCGCCTGGCGTGCGGGCGAGGAACGCTTCGATGACTTCGGTGTTTTCGGTCGGCAGCGTGGAGCAGGTGGCGTAAAGCAGAATGCCGCCCACCTCCAGAGTTATCCACATGGCGTCGAGCAGTTCGCCCTGAAGCACCGCCAGTGCGGCGATGTCGTCGGGTTGGCGGGTCAGTTTGATATCCGGGTGACGGCGGATCACCCCGGTGGCCGAGCATGGCGCGTCGAGCAGAATGCGTTGGAACGGTTTGCCGTCCCACCAGGTGGCGGTGTCGCGACCGTCGGCGGCAATCAATTCTGCGCTCAGGCCCAGGCGTGCGAGGTTTTCCCGCACCCGCACCAGACGCTTGGCTTCCAGATCCACAGCCACCACGCCGGCCAGTTTGGGCTCGGCCTCAAGGATGTGGCAGGTCTTGCCGCCCGGTGCGCAGCAGGCGTCCAGCACCCGTTGGCCCGGCGCGAGGTCCAGCAGATCGGCGGCCAATTGAGCGGCTTCGTCCTGCACGCTGATCCAGCCTTCGGCGAAACCCGGCAGGCTGCGCACGTCGGCAGCAGCATCGAGAATGATGCCGTCGCGACTATAAATGCAGGGCTTGGCGGCCACGCCAGCGTCACTCAGCAAGCCAAGGTAAGCGTCGCGAGTGTGATGACGACGGTTGACCCGCAGAATCATCGGCGGATGTGCGTTGTTCGCTGCGCAAATGGCTTCCCATTGTTCAGGCCAGAAGGCCTTGAGGGATTTTTGCAGCCAGCGCGGGTGGGCGGTGCGCACCACCGGGTCGCGTTCCAGCTCGGCCAGCAGCGCTTCGCTTTCCCGTTGGGCGCGGCGCAGTACGGCGTTGAGCAAGGCTTTGGCCCACGGCTTTTTCAGTTTGTCGGCGCAACCGACGGTTTCGCCGATGGCGGCGTGAGCCGGGACGCGGGTATAGAGCAGTTGATAAAGCCCCACCAGCAACAGCGCCTCGACATCGGCATCAGCCGCCTTGAACGGCTTTTGCAGCAGCTTGGCCGCCAACGCCGACAAGCGCGGCTGCCAGCGAGCCGTGCCGAACGCCAGGTCCTGGGTGAAGCCGCGATCGCGGTCTTCGACCTTGTCCATTTGTGTCGGCAGAGAACTGTTGAGTGAGGCTTTTCCGTTAAGAACTGCAGCAAGTGCCTTGGCGGCGGCCAGACGTGGGTTCATTGAGCGTCTGCCGTTTGACCGAGGACGGTGCCGACGGCGAATTTCTCACGACGGCTGTTGAACAAGTCGCTGAAGTTCAGTGCCTTGCCGCCGGGTAATTGCAGACGGGTCAGGCACAGCGCCTGTTCACCGCAGGCGACGATCAAGCCGTCCTTGCTGGCGCTGAGGATTTTCCCCGGTGCGCCCTGCCCTTCGGCCAGGCTTGCGGCCAACACTTTCAGCGCTTCGCCGTTCAGCGTGCTGTGGCAGATCGGCCATGGATTGAAGGCGCGAACCAGACGCTCCAGCTCAACCGCCGGGCGGTTCCAGTCGATGCGCGCTTCGTCCTTGTTCAATTTGTGTGCATAGGTGGCGAGGCTGTCGTCCTGCACTTCGCCTTCCAGTGTGCCCGCAGCCAGGCCGGCAATCGCCTGGATCACGGCCGGTGGGCCCATCTCTGCGAGGCGATCGTGGAGGCTGCCGCCGGTGTCTTCGGCGCTGATTGGCGTGGTGACCTTGAGCAGCATCGGTCCGGTATCGAGGCCGGCTTCCATGCGCATCACGGTCACGCCGCTTTCGCTGTCGCCCGCTTCAACGGCACGCTGGATCGGCGCCGCACCGCGCCAGCGTGGCAGCAAGGAGGCGTGGCTGTTGATGCAACCCAGGCGTGGGATATCCAGCACCACTTGCGGCAGGATCAGGCCGTAGGCGACCACCACCATCAAATCCGGTTTCAGCGCGGCCAGTTCCGCCTGAGCGTCTTCGTTGCGCAGGGTTGGCGGTTGCAACACCGGGATGTTGTGCTCCAGAGCCAATTGCTTGACCGGGCTTGGCATCAGCTTCTGTCCACGGCCCGCCGGACGGTCCGGTTGGGTGTAGACCGCAACGATCTCGTAAGGACTGCCCAGCAGGGCCTTGAGGTGTTCGGCGGCGAATTCCGGGGTGCCGGCAAAGACAATGCGCAGTGGCTCAGTCATGGAAGCTCTCAATTGCAAAGCATCTTGAAAAGAAAAAGGCTTGCCGCGGCAAGCCTTTGAAAGAAGGGCATCAAGCGTTCTGGCGGTGGAGCTTTTCCAGTTTCTTCTTGATCCGGTCGCGTTTGAGCGTGGACAGGTAATCGACGAACAACTTGCCGTTGAGGTGGTCGCATTCATGCTGGATGCACACGGCGAGCAAGCCTTCGGCGATCAGTTCGTAAGGCTGGCCGTCGCGGTCCAGGGCCTTGATCTTGACCTTTTGCGGGCGATCGACGTTTTCGTAGAAGCCTGGCACCGAGAGGCAGCCTTCCTGATACTGGCCCATCTCGTCGGTCAGGGTTTCGAACTCGGGGTTGATGAACACCCGCGGTTCGCTGCGGTCTTCGGAGAGGTCCATCACGACGATACGTTTGTGCACGTTGACCTGGGTAGCGGCGAGGCCGATGCCTGGCGCTTCATACATTGTTTCAAACATGTCATCGACCAACTGACGCACTTCGTCGTCCACTACGGCCACTGGTTTGGCGATAGTGCGCAGGCGCGAATCGGGGAATTCGAGGATGTCTAAAATGGCCATAAGCTTAATTGCTGCACGTGTGAGGTAAAGTCGGGTCGATGGCCTGGCGAGTCCGAAGATGCAGGCTACCGTTGTGAACGTAGCTTCCGGCTTTTCAATAATGAGCCGGAGGCGAGCCACGAGGGCTCTGGCGTTTCACGCGAACGTACATAATAAAGGGATTCACCGCATGAGGAAATCACTACTCGCCTTGCTCCTTCTGGCCTCGGCCGGTTTTGCGCATGGGCAAGTGCAACTCAGGGAAGGTTTTCCACAGCAATACACCGTGGTGGCAGGGGACACACTCTGGGACATTTCCGGCAAATACCTGCGTGAGCCGTGGCAGTGGCCGCAGCTTTGGCAAGCCAATCCACAGATTGAAAACCCCAATCTCATCTATCCCGGCGATACGCTGTCGCTGGTCTACGTCAACGGTCAGCCACGCCTGACCCTCAACCGCGGCGCTTCCCGGGGCACCATCAAGCTGTCGCCACGAGTCCGCAGTTCACCGGTGGCCGACGCCATCCCGAGCATTCCGCTGAAGTCGATCAACAGTTTTCTGTTGAGCAATCGCATCGTCGACAAGGTCGAGGATTTCGACAAGGCGCCCTACATCGTTGCCGGAGATGCCGAACGGGTACTCAGCGGCACCGGCGATCGAATCTTCGCGCGTGGCCATTTCGATCCGGCACAACCGGTCTACGGCATCTTTCGTCAGGGCAAGGTCTACACCGATCCGCAGAGCAAGGAGTTCCTGGGGATCAACGCCGACGACATCGGTGGCGGCGAGATCATTGCCACTGAAGGGGATGTCGCCACCCTGGCCCTGCAACGCACCACTCAGGAGGTGCGACTCGGCGACCGGTTGTTCAGCGGCGAAGAACGCTCGATCAATTCGACCTTCATGCCCAGTGCGCCAAGCACCGACATCAATGGCCTGATCATCGATGTGCCGCGTGGGGTCACCCAGATTGGCGCGCTGGATGTCGTCACGCTGAACAAGGGGCAGCGCGATGGCCTGGCCGAGGGCAATGTGCTGGTGGTGATGAAAACCGGCGAAACCGTGCGCGACCGGATCACCGGTCAGCCCTTGAAAATCCCCGACGAACGGGCCGGCCTGCTGATGGTATTCCGCACCTACGACAAGCTCAGCTACGGGCTGGTGCTCAACGCATCGCGCTCCTTGGCGGTGATGGACAAGGTGCGAAATCCTTAAGCCTGCTCACAAGTTACCAACAGAGTTATCCACAGCTTATTCCCGATTCGACGGGACCTTATAACGATCAAGGATGATCCATGTCGCTGTCTGCCTGTACGTCCGTTTCCCCTGCGGAACTGGAAGCCCGTTTACGCCTGCACCTTTTGCCTGGACTCGGTCCGGCACGTTTCAAGAAGTTGCTGGAGGCTTTCGGTTCTGCCTCCAAAGCCATCAGCGCACCGGCCAGCGCCTGGCGCGCGTTGGGCCTGCCCCTCGCTTGCGCGGAGGCCCGGCGCTGCAGTGAAATTCGTGATGGTGCCAGCCACGCATTGGCCTGGCTAGAGCGTCCGGGCCAGCATTTACTGATGTGGGACCAACCTGACTACCCCGCGCTGCTGGCGCAAATCAGTGATGCGCCGCCGCTATTATTCGTCGCGGGCGATCCGGGCATTCTGGAAAAACCGCAGTTGGCGATGGTCGGCAGCCGTCGCGCATCGCGACCGGGCATGGATACCGCCAGTGCGTTTTCCCGCAGTCTGGCCGGCGCCGGTTTTGTCATCACCAGCGGTCTGGCCCTGGGCATCGATGCCGCCGCGCATCAGGCGGCTCTGGACGTTGGCGGGCAAACGGTAGGGGTGCTTGGCACGGGACTTGAAAATTTTTATCCACAGCGCAATCGACGACTGGCGGACGCCATGATCGCCTCGGGAAGCGCGGTACTTTCGGAGTTCCCGCTGGACGCCGGGCCTTCCCCGGGCAACTTCCCCCGGCGCAATCGAATCATCAGCGGTTTGTCCCTTGGTGTGTTGGTGGTCGAGGCAAGTATTGCCAGCGGTTCATTGATTACCGCGAGGCTGGCGGCGGAACAGGGGCGTGAGGTGTATGCGATTCCAGGTTCGATTCACCACCCTGGCGCAAAGGGTTGCCATCAGTTGATCCGCGACGGTGCGGTGTTGGTGGAAACCATCGAACACATCCTTGAGGCCTTGCGCTGCTGGCAACGGCTGCCGTTATCCACAGAAACGCCGCAAACGACGGTAACTCATCCACTGCTCATGTTGCTCCACGCGGCGCCTCATACCAGCGAAGCCCTGGCGGTCACCAGCGGCTGGGCCTTGTCGAAAGTGCTGGCAGCGCTGACGGAGCTGGAGATGGATGGCCGGGCGGTCTGTGAGAGCGGTCGATGGTTTGCGCGGGTAAACTAGGTTTTATAAGGAAGATCGGTAAACTGCGCAGAGCCTTATTCCGGAGAGTTTTTTCATGGTTAACAGTTGGCGTGTGCAACAAGCCGCACGAGAAATTCGCGCCGGGGCGGTCATTGCCTACCCAACGGAAGCCGTCTGGGGACTGGGTTGCGACCCGTGGAACGAAGAGGCGGTGGATCGTCTGCTGATGATCAAGGGCCGATCTGTGGATAAGGGCCTGATTCTGGTGGCCGACAATATTCGTCAGTTCGACTTCCTGTTCGAAGACTTCCCGGAGTTGTGGATGGACCGCATGGCCAGCACCTGGCCGGGCCCCAACACCTGGTTGGTGCCGCATCAGAATCTGTTGCCCCAGTGGATTACCGGTGTGCATGAAACGGTGGCGTTGCGGGTCAGCGACCACCCTCTGGTGCGGGACTTGTGTGCGGTGGTCGGCCCGCTGGTGTCGACCTCGGCGAACCCTCAGGGCCGACCGGCGGCACGGACGCGGATTCGCGTGGAGCAGTATTTCCGGGGGCAGGTTGATTATGTACTCGGTGGCAATCTGGGCGGGCGCAAGAATCCGAGTGTGATTCGCGATCTGGCGACGGGGCATGTGGTGCGCCCGGATTGATGTGGCGAGGGGGCAAGCCCCCTCACCACAGTCTGGTGTCAGGGCAACAGAATCGTTGAACCAGTCGTACGGCGCGCCGACAACTCAGTCTGCGCCTTCGCTGCATCAGCCAGTGGATACCGCTGGCTGATGTCCACCTTCAGCTTGCCGCTGATGATCATCTCGAACAGTTCATCAGCCATGCGTTGCAGGTTTTCAGCATTGTTGGCGTAGGTCGCCAGCGTCGGCCGGGTCACGTACAGCGAACCCTTGGCCGCGAGAATCCCCAGATTCACCCCGTCTACTGCGCCTGAAGCATTACCAAAGCTCACCACCAACCCCCGAGGCGCAACGCTGTCGAGCGATGTCAGCCAGGTATCTTTGCCTACACCGTCGTACACCACCGGGACTTTTTTACCGTCAGTCAATTCCAGCACGCGTTGTGCGACGTTCTCATGGCTGTAATCGATGGTCGCCCAGGCACCATTGGCTTTCGCCAGGGCGGCTTTTTCCGCTGAACTGACCGTGCCGATCAGCTTCACCCCCAGGGCCTTGGCCCATTGGCAGGCAAGCGATCCGACGCCGCCGGCCGCGGCGTGAAACAGGATGGTTTCGCCACCCTTGAGCTCATAAGTCTGACGCAGCAGGTATTGCACGGTCAGGCCTTTGAGCATCACGCCGGCGGCTTGTTCGAAGCTGATGGCGTCCGGCAGGTGCACCAGGTTGGCTTCCGGCAAGACATGCACGTCGCTGTAGGCGCCCAACGGGCCACTGCCATAAGCCACGCGATCGCCAACCTTGAAGCGGGTGACTTCGCTACCGACTGCGTCGACCACGCCCGCGCCTTCGGCGCCCAGGCCCGATGGCAGGGCTGGCGGTGCATAAAGGCCACTGCGGTAATAGGTGTCGATAAAGTTCAGGCCAATGGCCTTGTTGGTCACGCGTACCTGTTGCGGGCCGGGCTCGGCGGGTTGGTAATCCACGTATTCGAGCACTTCGGGGCCGCCATGGACGCGGAACTGGATACGCTTTGCCATCTGCTCTCTCCTTAGGTCTTTGGCTTCTAGAGTCGTAGCGCCAAGCGCCCTATCGAACTCCCAAGCTTGATCTTCGTCAACTGCGGCAGGCTCGCCTGCGATGTTATGCTACGGACCCATTTGCGCCGGCCCCCCGCTCTGATAGAGCGCCGCGTAGCTTTGCCCGATTCAAGGTGATGCCATGACTACCCGCACCGAGGCCGTAAAAGCCTACCTGCTCGACCTGCAAGACCGTATTTGCGCTGCCCTGGAAGCCGAAGACGGCGGCGCGCGTTTCGTCGAAGACGCCTGGACCCGGCCTGCCGGCGGCGGTGGTCGCACCCGGGTGATTGAGAACGGCGCAGTCATCGAAAAGGGCGGCGTCAACTATTCCCACGTGTTTGGCAGCGGTCTCCCACCGTCCGCCAGTGCTCATAGGCCGGAACTGGCCGGTCGAGGCTTCGAAGCCCTGGGTGTGTCTTTGGTGATACACCCGCATAACCCCCATGTGCCGACGTCCCACGCCAATGTGCGCTTTTTCATCGCCGAAAAAGAAGGTGAAGAGCCGGTCTGGTGGTTCGGTGGTGGCTTTGACCTGACCCCTTATTACGGCAATGAAGAAGATTGCGTGCATTGGCACCGCGTCGCCGAACAGGCCTGCGCGCCGTTTGGCCCGGACGTTTACCCGCGCTACAAGGCTTGGTGCGACAGCTACTTCCACATCAAGCATCGCCATGAGCCACGGGGCATCGGCGGCCTGTTTTTCGATGACTTGAACGAGTGGGACTTCGATACCAGCTTCGCTTTCATGCGCGCCATCGGCGATGCGTTCATCGACGCGTACCTGCCGATCGTGCAACGCCGCAAGAATGATGCGTTCACCGCCAAACAGCGTGAGTTCCAGGAGTTTCGCCGTGGTCGTTACGTTGAATTCAACCTGGTCTATGACCGCGGCACGCTGTTCGGCCTGCAATCGGGCGGGCGTACCGAGTCGATTCTGATGTCGCTGCCGCCGCAAGTACGCTGGGCCTACGACTGGAAGGCCGAGCCGGGCAGTGAAGAAGCACGCCTGACCGAATACTTCCTGCAAGACCGCGATTGGTTGGCCAAGGCCTGAACGAGGAATTCTGATGGACCGTTATGTCGTATTCGGTAACCCGATCGGCCACAGCAAATCGCCGCTGATCCACCGTCTGTTCGCCGAGCAGACCGGGCAGAAACTGGACTACAGCACCTTGCTGGCACCTCTCGACGATTTTTCCGGCTGTGCGTTGGAATTTTTCCGCGAAGGCCGTGGGGCGAATGTGACAGTGCCGTTCAAGGAAGACGCCTATCGCCTGGCGAACAGCTTGACCCAGCGGGCGCAGCGGGCCGGCGCGGTGAATACCCTGAGCAAACTGGCTGATGGCAGTCTGCTGGGCGACAACACCGATGGTGCCGGGCTGGTGCGGGACCTGACGGTCAACGCCGGATTCAGCCTCGCGGGCAAACGCATCCTGCTGCTGGGGGCCGGTGGTGCGGTGCGCGGCGCGCTGGAGCCGCTGCTGGCGGAGCAACCGGCGTCGGTGATCATTGCCAACCGCACCGTGGAAAAAGCCGAATTGCTGGCGCAATTGTTTGCCGATCTGGGGTCGGTGTCGGCCAGCGGTTTCGACTGGCTGCGCGAGCCGGTGGACCTGATCATCAACGCCACATCCGCCAGTTTGTCCGGTGATGTACCGCCGATTGCCGGCAGTTTGATCGAACCGGGCAAGACGGTTTGCTACGACATGATGTACGGCAAGGACCCAACCTCGTTCTGCCGTTGGGCCAGTGAACATGGGGCTGGTGTGTCGATGGATGGCTTGGGCATGTTGGCCGAGCAGGCGGCGGAAGCTTTCTATCTGTGGCGCGGTGTGCGCCCGGATACGGCGCCGGTGCTGGCCGAACTTCGCCGGCAACTGGCGCTGTAGTTCTGTGGCGAGGGAGCAAGCTCCCTCGCCACAGGTTATCTGTTTGTCAAAACAGTGGCGTTTAGTCCTCAAACCGGATCGGGCATTTCTCCGCGCCTTCCAGCTTCCTCAATTCCTCCACCACTTGCGGCCGTGCCTGCCGCAGGGTCAGGCTGCGATCCTGACGCAGCAGCCGTCGTGCTTCCTGGTGCAGCATTTCCACGCCCGAGTAGTCGATGAAGTTGATCTGCTGTGCTTCGATCACCACTCGCGGGCCTTGCATCCGTTGCAGGCGCACTTGCAGGTAATGGCTGGCGCCGAAAAAGATCGAGCCGCCGACCCTCAGAATGTCTTCGTCACCATTGCGCCAGTGCTGCACCCGTGGCTGTGAGGTGCGTTTGAGGTAGAAGAACAGTGACGCCAGCACCCCGGCGTAGATCGCCGTCTGCAACTCGAGCAACAGGGTGGCGACACAGGTCAGCGCCATGACCAGGAATTCGGCATGGCTGACCCGCAACAAGGCACGAATGCCGCGATGATCCACCAATCCCCAAGCGATCAAAAGGATGCTGCCAGCCATGGCCGGGATCGGGATGTGCGCAATCAATGCCGCACCGAAGATCGCGAACAGTGCCACCCACAGCGCCGAAAAAAACCCGGCCAGCGGTGAACAGGCGCCGGCATCGTAGCTCAGGCCCGAGCGAGTGAAGGAACCGGCGGACAGCGAACCGGAAAAAAACGCCCCGACCATGTTCGAGAAACCCTGGGCGCGAACTTCCTGATTGGCATCGAGCAACTGCTGCGAGCGGGCCGACAGGGAGCGGGCAATCGACAGGCTCGTCACCAGCCCGAGCATGCCGACCGCCACCGCACTGGGCAGCAGGCGCAATATCAGGTCCAGATCCAGCGGCAGCGAGCTGAAGGGCGGCAGCCGCCCGACAAACGCGCTGACCAGCTTCACATGACCGAACATCGCTGGCCACAGCCACACCAGCAATCCGCTCAGGGCCAGAGCGATCAACAGCGTCGGCCAGCGCGGCACCAGCAGTTTCAGCACGATGCCAACCGCGACCGTGGCCAGGCCCAGCAGCAGCGAGGGTTTGTCCACTTCGCCGAGATGATTGAGCAGCATCATCAAGCTGTTGAGCGCCGTGGCCTGGTTGGGCACATCCAGCCCCAGCAGGTTCGGCAGCTGCCCGATGGCAATCACCACCGCCGCGCCGAGGGTGAAGCCCAGCACCACCGAGTGAGAGACGAAATTCACCAGGGCACCGAACCGCAGCAAACCCAGTAACCACTGGAAAATGCCCGCAAGGAAAGTCAGAAGCAGGATCAGCGTGACGTAGTCCTGCGATGCAGGGACGGCCAGAGGACTGACGCTGGCATACAGGACGATGGAAATGGCCGCCGTAGGGCCGCAGATCAAATGCCATGACGAACCCCAGAGGCAGGCAATCAGCACCGGGATGATGGCGGCGTACAGGCCATATTCCGGTGGGAGGCCGGCGATCAGGGCGTAGGCAATGGATTGTGGCAACGCGAGAATCGCACCGCTCAGGCCGACGATCAGGTCACGACCGACGCTGGCGCGGGTTTGCCGGGGCAACCAGGTCAGGAAGGGAAAGAGTGAATGGCGGCTGGGGAAGGCCATGGGACCTCTCGGTACGGGGTAAATCGTCAGGGTAAAGCATTGGCTCGTAGTGGGCAGATCATTGTGGCGAGGGAGCTTGCTCCCGCTCGGCTGCGCAGCAGTCGCAAATCCGGACAACTCGGTGAGGTTGATAAACCGGGTTTGCCGAAATGGGAGTGCTACGCCCTCCAGCGGGAGCAAGCTCCCTCGCCACAGGGGAACCTTACAACTTGGCTTTGACCGCCGGCAGAGCATCCTTGCCGTCCACGGTCTTCACGCCCTCCAGCCATTTATCCAGCACCACCGGATTGGCCTTGATCCACGCCTTGGCCGCGTCGGCGTTGCTGACCTTCTTGTTCACCACTTCGGCCATGATGCTGTTCTCCATTTCCTGAGTAAAACTCAGGTTGGTGAGCAGTTTGCCGACGTTCGGGCAGGCCTGTGCATAACCTTTGCGGGTCAGTGTATAAACACTGCCGGTGTCACCGAAGTACTTCTCGCCACCCTTCAGATAATGCATTTTCAACTGCACGTTCATCGGGTGTGGCGTCCAGCCGAGGAAGGTCACGAACTTCTGTTTCTTCACCGCGCGGGATACTTCGGCCAGCATCGCCTGCTCGCTGGACTCGATCAGTTTCCACTGGCCCATCTCGAAGTCATTCTTCTTGATGATCTCTTGCAGCGAAATGTTCGCCGGGGCGCCGGAACCGATGCCATAGATCTTCTTGTCGACTTCTTTGGGGTGTAGCTCGGCGTACTTGTTCAGGTCGTTAAAGTTATGCACACCCGCGTCCCAGACGTAATCCGGGACCGCCAGGGTGAACTCGGTGCCGTCGAGGTTCTTCGCCAGCTGCGTGACATCGCCGTTGGCCACGAACTTGTCGTAAAAGCCTTGCTGCGCCGGCATCCAGTTGCCGAGGAAGACGTCCACCTGGCCATCCTTCAGACCGCCAAAGGTGATCGGCACCGCCAGCGTGTCGACCTTGGCCTTGTAGCCCATGCCGTCCAGCAGAATCCCGGTGATGGCGTTGGTGGCGGCGATGTCGCTCCAGCCAGGGTCGGCCATCTTCACCGTTTCGCAGCTTTGCTCGGCGTAGGCCGAGGTGCTGCCCAGAGCCAGAAGCCCGATTGTCAGTACTGTGGATAACTTTTGCATGGACGTCCCCTTAACATTATTGGTTTTGGCAGGGTTGTGGATAACGGGCTTTACGCTCCAGATCGTCGAGGTCGATGTGGTTGCGCATGTACTGCTGACTGGCATCTACCAGCGGCTGGTAGTCCCAGCTCTTCAGCTTGCCGATGGTCAGGGCGTCGGCGACGAAACGCCGGCGTCGCTGACTGGCGAGCACCTGTTGGTGGATCGCCGGGATATTCCATTTGGCCCGTGCTTCGGCGAGAAAATCCTCGAACAGCTGACGATGTTGCGGCGAATGGCTGAGTTCTTCCTCTTCACTCGGGTCGTTATGCACATCGAAGAGCAGGCAAGGGTCGTCTTCGCTGTAGATGAATTTGTAGGCGCCGCGACGAATCATCATCAACGGGCTGATGGTGCCTTCGGCCATGTATTCACCGAACACCTCGTCGTGACCGCCCTGCCCTTGCAGGTGTGAAACCAGCGAGCGGCCGTCCAGCGGCAGGCCTGGCTCCAATGAGCCACCGGCCAGTTCCACAAAGGTCGGCAGCAGGTCGGCGGTGGATACCGCTGCGCTGACCCGTCCGGCGCCGAATTGCCCCGGCGCACTGATCAGCAGCGGTACGCGGGCGGCCATTTCGTACCAGTGCATCTTGTACCAGAGGCCGCGCTCGCCGAGCATGTCGCCGTGGTCACCGGAGAACACGATGATGGTGTCATCGATCAGCCCGGTTTCCTCGAGTGTTTGCAGGAGTTTGCCGACGTTGCTGTCGATATAGCTGCACGCACCAAAGTAGGCACGGCGCGCGTCGCGAATCTTATCCACAGGCAGCGGCTTGTCCCACAGGTCATAGACTTTGAGCAGGCGCTGGGAGTGAGGATCGAGTTCATCCTGTGCGGGTGTTTCCGGCAAAGGGATGTCGGCGTCGTCGTACAGATCCCAGAACGCCTTGGGAATCGTGTACGGGTCGTGTGGGTGCGTCATCGACACGGTCAGGCAGAACGGCTGATCGCCATCCTCGCGGATGTGATCGAACAGGTATTGCTGGGCCTTGAACACCACCTCTTCGTCGAAATCCAGCTGATTGGTGCGCACGCAGGGCCCGGCTTGCAGCACCGACGACATGTTGTGGTACCAGGTCGGCCGCACGTCCGGCTCGTCCCAGTTCACCGCCCAACCGTAGTCGGCCGGGTAGATGTCACTGGTCAGGCGTTCTTCATAGCCGTGTAACTGGTCCGGGCCGCAGAAGTGCATCTTGCCCGACAGCGCGGTGCGGTAACCGAGGCGCCGCAGGTAGTGGGCATAGGTCGGAACGTCGGCGGGGAAATCGGCCGCGTTGTCGTAAGCGCCGATCTTGCTCGGCAACTGTCCGCTGACCAGGGTGAAACGTGACGGTGCGCAGAGCGGGCTGTTGCAGTACGCGGCGTCGAACACCACACCTTCGGCGGCGAGCCGGCTCAGATTCGGCAGTTTGATGGGCGAAGGGCCGTAGAACGGCAACATTGGCGCGGCCATTTGATCGGCCATGATGAAAAGAATATTTTTGCGCTTCATGTGATCGCGGCATTCCATAGTGGATATTTATGCGAGAGTGCTGTGATCGAGCATGCAACCCATGGAACTTGTGGTAAAGCCCACGCCAGGCAATGACTAGGATAAGCACAGCTTATGTATGACGCCCTCGGTGATTTGTCTCTGGACCTGTTGCGCGCCTTTGAAGCCGCGGCCCGCCAGCGCAGTTTCACTGCCGCTGCAGTGGAGCTCGGCACCACGCAACCGGCCATCAGTCAGCAGATCAAACGATTGGAGGAGCAGCTCGCTACACGATTGTTTGACCGCATTTATCGCGGTATCGAACTGACCGAGGCTGGCGCGATTCTGTTTGAGCAAGTTCGGCTCGGTTTACAGAATATCGACGCCGGATTGAGCGCGATCAGTGCACAGCAGCAACACGAAGTGTTGCAGGTGGCCACCGACTTCGCCTTCGCCGCGTACTGGCTGATGCCACGGCTGCACCGCTTCCATACCGCCCATCCTCAAGTGGACGTCAGCCTGGTTACCAGTGAGCGCAGCCACAACATGCTGCGCACTGATATCGATGTGGCGGTGCTGTTCGGCGATGGCCGGTTCAAGCAAGGCGAGAGCCATTGGTTGTTCAGTGAAGAAGTGTTTCCGGTGTGCAGCCCGCTGCTCTTGAAGGATCGTCCCCTGCCCTTGCCGGCTCAGTCATTGCTGGAGTTTCCGCTGTTGCACCTGCGTGGCGAACACAGCAGCAACTGGTTCGACTGGAGCGGCGTGTTTCGCGAACTGGGGATCACGTCGGCGCCAGCGCCGGGGCAACTGCGCTTCGACAATTACACCTTGCTGATTCAAGCGGCGATTGGCGGCCAGGGCGTTGCGATCGGTTGGCGGCACCTTGTGGATAACTTGCTGGCGCAAGGTCTGTTGTGTCGACCGATTGCCGAGACAGTGATTTCCAGGCTGGGTTATTACGTGGTCCTGCCCCAGCGCAAACGGCGCGGGGCGTTGATTCAAACATTTGTGGATTGGTTGATGGCGGAACAGGCCAGCAGTGCGCAATCGCTTAATGGTCTTCCTTTGCCATCGATTGCGGTATGAGGGCTTTACGGTTCCGAAGTCGCGACAAAATTCACATGCTGACCGACATGCAAATTCAGCCATAACTCATCGGCAATCCCGACGGCAACTCGGTTCAGCCGTTCCAGCGGTTCGGCCAGGCCAGGTTCCAGGCTCGTGCTGACGTGACTGAAGTGCTCGATGGACAGTCCTGGTACGCCGCGTGGGGCATTCACCAGGGTCCAGTGCAATGGGCTGCTTTGCAGTGCCTCGCGGATTTCTTCTGCGGCGTGGCGTTGCAGTTCGTCTTCTATCTCCGGATCGTCCAGCACCTCGAAATCACCCACCACAAACAACCGCGCGATACCCGCGGCCTGCATGCCGTCAATCAGTGCATCCACTGCCAGCACCTGCTCGACCGGGCCAGGCACGATGGATTTTTCGATGTGTTCGCTGTTCATCGGCAACCCCGGCGCATCCAGCAGGCAGATCACCGCCGAACAGCCGGCCACGCTTTGCTTGACCCGTTTGGCATCGAACAGATTGCCGGCCTTGGTGCGCAATCCGGGGCGTGGCGCGAGTGCCGTCAGGTCATCGAGAATCGCGATCACTTCATGTTGGCGCCGCAGCATTTCCGCCATCAGCGCACTGCCCAGGCTACTCATGGCACCATAAAGCACTACCTTCACTACCGGGGTTTCGGCGTTTTTCATGGCTGTGCTCCGAACGTCCTGCCTATATAAAGTAAGACCTGTGGGGAACGGTGTGGGTTCGACCAGGTTCAAAGGGGTTTCAGATGCAACAGATCAAGGGCTACCACGCCCATGTCTATTTCGACGCCAATACTCTCCCGCAGGCCCGGGCCTTGTGTGAGCAGGCCGCACAATTGTTTCCACTGAAGATGGGCCGCGTGCATGAACGCCTGGTCGGCCCGCACCCGGACTGGAGCTGCCAATTGGCCTTCGAGCCGCAATACCTAGGCGAGGTATTGCCGTGGCTGGCGCTCAATCGCAAGGGGTTGGTGGTGTTCCTGCACCCGGAGACCGGCAACGATCTGCTCGACCACACCGAACACGCGATCTGGATGGGTGCGATCCGGCCGCTGGACCTGTCTTTTTTCTGATCAGAGTTGTTCTTCGGCCTCGCCAGGCAAATGTTCGTCCAGATGCAGCCAGGGCAACCGACTGTCCGTCCAGATATGCCGCTCGGCCGGCGCCTGCTCAGGGTGGTCAAGGGTGGCGATGGTCACGTCGACGCTTTCGGGACTGAGCGTTGTTACCAGCGCCAGCTGCGCCCCGCAGTTGGGGCAGAAATACCGCGTGCAAGTGGATGATGAGCCATACCGGGACGGTGTACCCGCGACCCAGGCAAATGCCGAGGCGGGGACGGTGATCCAGGTGGTCACGATCCCGCCGCTGACCCGCCGGCAAATCGAGCAATGGCAGTGGGCGATATCCTGCAATGGCCCGCTGAATTGATAGCGGATTTGTCCGCAGTGGCAGCCGCCAGTGTGAAGTTCGCCCATGTTTTTTCCTCCTGAGCCTGTGTTTACTGACTTTCAACCCGGCCGACGACCGGTCGTACATTCGGTCAATGCTTTCATCCGCGAAAGCTGGCTGAAAGCTTCCCCGATTAGGATCGCCTCACTGCCGGCAACAGACCGGTTGGCCAACGCGAGTGTTTCATTGCCCGCCCGGCCCATTTAACAACAACAATGGTGATTCTGATGTCCGCTCCTATCCGCCTCTTCGCTGCACCTCCGCCCGTACGTTTCGTGCTTCCCGTTCTGCGCTGACCTCATCGGTTCGCCCATTCCCTAGCCGCGCTACGCCTGGAGTATTCCTATGCTGACTTTCCTTGGCTTTGCCATGGTCATCACGTTCATGTTCCTGATCATGACCAAGCGCCTGTCCGCGCTGATTGCCCTGATTATCATCCCGATCATCTTCGCCCTGTTCGGCGGTTTCTCGCCGAAGATCGGCCCGATGATGCTCGAAGGCATCACCAAGCTTGCGCCGACCGGCGTGATGCTGATGTTCGCCATCCTTTACTTCGCCCTGATGATCGACTCCGGCCTGTTTGACCCGGCCGTGCGCAAGATCCTCAAACTGGTCAAGGGCGACCCGTTGAAGGTGTCGGTTGGTACCGCCGTGCTGGCGCTGATCGTGTCCATGGACGGTGATGGCGCCACCACTTACATGATCTGCGTGGCCGCCATGCTGCCGCTCTACAGCCGCATCGGCATGAGCCCGCGGATCATGGCCGGTCTGATCATCCTCGCCGGTGGCGTGATGAACATGACCCCTTGGGGTGGTCCGACCGCTCGTGCGGCCAGTGCGCTGCATGTGGACCCGTCCGCGATCTTCGTACCGATGATTCCGGCGATGCTGGCCGGCGTGGTGGCGATTCTGGCGATTGCCTATGTCTACGGTAAACGCGAGCGTGCGCGTCTGGGTGAATTGCATCTGGTCGGTGATGAAATCGACCACAGCGAAATCAGCGTTTCGCAGTTCCCGGACGCCCGTCGTCCAAAACTGATCTGGTTCAACGGCGCGCTGACCCTGGCACTGATGGGCACCTTGATCGCCGGCCTGTTGCCGCTGCCAGTGCTGTTCATGGTGGCGTTCAGTATCGCGATGATCGTCAACTATCCTTGCCTGCAACAGCAGAAGGACCGCGTTGCGGCCCACGCCGGTAGCGTGTTGGCGGTGGTCGGGTTGATCTTTGCCGCGGGTATCTTCACCGGTATCCTGACGGGCACCGGCATGGTCGACGCCATGTCCAAGAGCCTGCTGGCAGTCATCCCGGATTTCCTCGGCCCGTACCTCGCCGTGATCACCGCGCTGGTGAGCATGCCGTTCACGTTCTTCATGTCGAACGACGCATTTTATTACGGCGTGTTGCCAGTGCTTGCCGAAGCCGCCAGTCATTACGGTATAACCGCGGTAGAAATGGCACGTGCCTCGATCGTCGGTCAGCCCGTCCACTTGCTGAGCCCGCTGGTACCATCGACCTACCTGTTGGTGGCCCTGGCCGGTATCGAATTCGGTGACCATCAGCGGTTCACCTTGAAGTGGGCGGTGCTGGTTTGCCTGTGCATGCTGGTGGCGGCCTTGCTGATGGGGATATTTCCACTGTTCAGCACGCTATAAGCCAAGACTCGCCATGAGGGGTCCAGGCTTTGTTTGAAGCCTGGGCCCTTCGTGGTTTAAACACATCCTCAAAGGAATACACATGGAATGGCTGACCAACCCTGAAATCTGGGTTGCCTTCTTCACCCTGACCGCCCTGGAGATCGTCCTGGGCATCGACAACATCATCATGATCTCGATCCTGGTCAGCCGCATGCCCAAACACATGCAGGCGCGTACCCGGATCTTCGGCCTGGCGCTGGCCATGGTCACCCGGATTCTGTTGCTGCTGTCGATCACCTGGGTCATGCGTCTCACCGCGGACCTGTTCGAAGTGTTCGGCCAGGGTATTTCCGGGCGTGACCTGATCTTGTTCTTCGGTGGTCTGTTCCTGCTGTGGAAAAGCTCGCAAGAGATGTATCACGCGCTGGAAGGCGAGGATGAAACCAGCGACGAGCCAAGTGGCAAGGGCGGTAACTTCCTCTACACCATTATCCAGATCGCGATCATCGACATCGTGTTCTCGCTGGACTCCGTCATCACTGCCGTTGGCATGGTGTCCCACGTACCGGTCATGGTCGCGGCAATCATCGTCGCAGTGCTGGTGATGATGTGGGCTTCCGGCACCATCAGCGAGTTCATCGACAAGCACCCGTCGCTGAAAATGCTGGCGCTGTCTTTCCTGTTGATCGTCGGTACCGTGCTGATTGCCGAATCCTTCGATGTGCATGTGCCGAAAGGCTACGTCTACTTCGCCATGGCGTTCTCGCTGGCAGTGGAAGCGATCAACATCAGGATGCGCACCGCGATTGCGAAAAAACGCACACAGCAAGAGCCGGTGAAACTGCGCAAGGATGTTCCGGGTCAGTAACCCGAACACCCTGCTGTGACAAAGGGGCCTTCGGGCCCCTTTGTCATGTCTGCATCAAACTGTTTTCATGACAGTTTTGTTTCAATCGCTTCTTTAGCTATGCGATGCTGGCGTCCAGACCGTTAGCCAACTACAGCTTAAGTACAGAACGTAGAAGAACGCGGCATCGTTAACTTGCCCCGCTGGGGCGCTACCACCACAGGGGGCCTGTATGCTCACCCTGCTCAATTTATTATCGGCCGTGGCCTTGCTGATCTGGGGCACGCACATCGTCCGAACCGGCATCCTGCGGGTTTATGGCTCCAACTTGCGCCATGTGATCGGCCAGAACATGGCCAGGCGCTGGCTGGCGTTTATCGCCGGGATCATGGTGACCGCCATGGTCCAGAGCAGCAACGCCACCGCCATGCTCGTCACCTCATTTGTCGGTCAGGGCCTGATGGTGCTGACCCCGGCCCTGGCGACGATGCTCGGTGCCGACGTCGGTACCGCACTGATGGCGCGGGTACTGACCCTCGACCTGTCGTGGCTGTCACCGCTGCTGATCTTCCTCGGGGTGATTTTCTTTCTGTCGCGCAAGCAGACCCGGGTCGGGCAGATGGGGCGGGTCAGCATCGGTCTGGGGCTGATCATTCTGGCGCTGCAACTGATCGTCGAGGCCGCCACGCCGATCACTCATGCTCAGGGAGTGAAGGTGATTTTTGCCTCTCTGACCGGCGATATCTTGCTCGATGCGCTGGTCGGTGCACTGTTCGCGATGATTTCATACTCCAGCCTGGCCGCCGTATTGCTGACCGCGACCCTCGCCGGTGCCAGCGTGATCAGCCTGCCAGTGGCCATCGGCCTGGTGATCGGCGCCAACATCGGCAGCGGCGTTCTCGCCTTCCTCAGCACCAGCATGCAGAACGCCGCCGGCCGTCAGGTGGCGCTGGGCAGCCTGTTGTACAAACTGATTGGTCTGCTGCTGATCATTCCGGTGCTCGATCCACTGGTGCACTGGATCGACAGCTTCGACTTCAGCGCTCAGGAAATGGTCATCGGCTTCCACCTGCTCTACAACACCGCGCGCTGCCTGATCCTGTTGCCCAGCGTCGGGCTGATGGCCAGGCTCTGTGCTTGGCTGCTGCCGGAGCGGCCGGACATCAACGGCACGGCCAAGCCGCGGCACCTTGACCCGACGGCTTTGGTGACCCCTAGCCTGGCGCTGGCCAATGCCGCCCGGGAAACCCTGCGCATCGGCGATCTGGTCGACAACATGCTCGAAGCCATGCTCGCCGTACTGCGTGGCAAACAGACCGCCGTTACCCAGGAAATCCGACGCCTGACCGATGATGTCGAAGCGCTCTACAGCGCGATCAAACTCTATCTGGCGCAAATGCCTCGGGAAGACCTCAGCGAACAAGATAGCCAACGGTGGGCTGAAACCATCGAGCTGGCGATTAACCTGAAACTGGCCAGTGACCTGATCGAACGCATGCTGCGCAAGGTTCAGCAGCAGAAAACCGCGCAGCGGCGGTCGTTTTCCGAGGTCGGTCTGGAAGAATTGGCGGGCCTGCACAGCCAGCTGATTGCCAACCTGCGCCTGGGGTTGTCGGTGTTCCTCAGTTCCGATCCGGAAAGTGCTCGCCAGTTACTGCGTGAGAAACGTCGCTTTCGCGCACAGGAACGCCGCCTGGCCCACGCTCATGTCAGTCGTTTGCACCGTAAGATTGTGCAAAGCATCGAGACCAGTTCGCTGCATCTGGAGCTGATCGCTGACATGAGGCGCCTCAATTCGCTGTTTTGCAGCAGTGCCTATGCGGTGTTGGGCACTTCGGACACCGGTGCTCTGGCGGTCGACGATTTGGCTGACATCACTCATTCACCCTGAACGTCCACAGTTGCCTGAAGTCTGTTGTACTTACGCTGTCGTACGGAAACTCGTTATGCGCTGTCTGCTATTCGCTTGTCTGTTGCTCGGCGCCCTGCCCTCATTTGCCCTGGATCGCTTTCAGGTCGAGGGCTATACGCTGCCCAACGG
>Ga0105244_10001162_pt1 | contig 21791 bp, 22 predicted proteins | sample KBSM44metaG_FD_80423 | JGI IMG/M metagenome (GOLD analysis project Ga0105244, IMG submission 80423) | Miscanthus rhizosphere microbial communities from Kellogg Biological Station, Michigan, USA - KBS M4-4 metaG | ecosystem: Host-associated > Plants > Roots > Rhizosphere > Soil | place... | reverse complement strand
TAGAGAGTTTGACAGCGTGTTTCATTACGGTATTATGGCGGCCGCAAAACGAGCTGGAAGCGTGGCCGAGTGGTTTAAGGCAACGGTCTTGAAAACCGTCGATGGGCAACTATCCTAGAGTTCTTATCTCAGGTAGTTTCCAGATGCACACTTGACAGTAGCAGCGTCTGCATCGGGGAATTGGCAGAGTGGTTGAATGCACCGGTCTTGAAAACCGGCGAACGTGAGAGCGTTCCCAGGGTTCGAATCCCTGGTTCCCCGCCAAAATCGTTGAAAAAAGGGCTAGATGATATCTAGCCCTTTTTTTATGGCTCATTTTCGTAAGCCATCGCTACTGACCTGAAGGCACAACGTGTGTAGCTACTGCGCGCTAATGCACATTTGACTGAGGCCTGGTCTCACACCATGTCAGCTGCACACTTGGCTGGTCGTTACCTATTCAAATTGAGCTATAAAAGTAGCTTGTGTGCTGGCTGCTCCTCTTTTATGACTTATTGTCAGGAGCGGTAATCGCAAGATCTACCCCCCTACGAGCTCCTTTCTTGGGTACCAGGTAACGTGCTCAGCCCCCTCTGGCTCAAACCTTTTCCTCCTTCCCAAGCTACAGATACGGCGTCCCTCTTAGTCTTGTCGTGTTTGATGCCACAGACGTCTGACAGTGGATTCAGGTAAGGCAAGCTGCTTGCGAGCATCCGATTGAGTAAAGCCTTGAGCTTTTAGCTTATGTACGGCCTGCCATTTTTTCCGTGCAGATGAAACGTTCAGCGGAATCTTTGTTTCAGGCTCAGAGGTTGGGACTGTGTCAGCCAATTCGAGGGCTTCGATCTCCGCCAGAGAGGCGAGAAGAACGTCACGAGGGGTGCGGTTGCTCTCGCGAGAAACCGTCAGAGCAATCAGCGCGGTGAGTTCAAGATCAAGCGCCGCAGCCAATTTCAGGCCTACATCCAAGGTCGCAGAATGCTTGCCGCTCTCCACCTTGCTGATGGTCGTTTGATCCAGGCTGGAAGCCATGGAACGCTGCGTGTTGCCTTTGCTCTGGCGCAGCATTTGGAGCACTTCCGCAAAGGATTGGCGGAGCGACATTACAAATCCTCAAAAACCAAGATGTATGCCGCGTTTGCCTATCGCCAAACAAACGAATATATTCCTCAGGATGGCGGTCAGGCCTCTGGGCCTGCAATTTATGGGAAATGAAATGCGGGGATGTGCTTGATGGAAAGCCCACTCAGCGACGGGCTACTGGGGGAGGGAGGGGTTGACCTGGTCGGCTCTGAACTGTCCCTTGACGATGTGCTCCTCGCTGCTAGAAAACACTACAAGCGGATGCCTCTTTGCGTGGTCGAGGATTGGGTGATCCTAGATGCCATCCTCACGGAAGATGAGCAGGCCAAGGTAGCTGCGGCTGGGTGTCAGCCCATGTTCTTGTTTGCCCACAACGTCGTCCATGACGAACAGCGGCGCTTTGAGCCTGGCCACTGGGTGCGGTCGACAATCGCTCGAACCTTCTATGATGGGTACATCTTCGAGACCAGGAACACCGTCTACCTGCTCAAGGGGCCAGGCCAACGGAAGTCGTCTTCGCTGCAAGGCATCTTCTCAATCTTCTAGGTGTCACGGCCCCGCTCGTGACGACTCGACTGTTTCAGAGATCAAGATATGTTCCGTTCCCACCAAGCTGACATGGCCGGCATCCCAGGCATGTTTGGCGATGGACTCATGCATTGGCACGGCGTTTCCCGAGCGCTCGCTACCCACTGGTACCACGTGAGCGTTCAGCGTCTCCATGAAGGCCAATTCAGGAATTATGAGGAGATGCTCAACGATGAGGCCCGGCTCGTTGAGTTGCTGTTGGCTCAAGATGAGAGCCTGGTTGTGCGGGAAGTCCAAGCCGTCACACCCGCATGGATGAACAAAGGTGATGGCTGGAAGATGCAAAAGGTGACGTCTCTCACCATGGGCTTCAGCATGGATGAAGTACCGGTCTCGATCCTGGAGGTTGAGGGTGGTGACGTTTACATCGACACGCATGAACCAGGCCTCAAAGTCGAGTCCCTGACTGGGCTGAAAGAGCTGTATCGCAGTCGTACCTCGAATTCGACATCAGTTGCAGGTAATGGCGGGAATTAAACATGACTGAGAACAGCGAAGTAGAAGTCGATTTCTATGTCAAACGCTATTCCGATTTCGACCTGCTTCGGATTGCTCGAGCGGTCGGGCAGGGCTTCGAAGAAGAGGTCACGGCGGTTCTTGTAAATGTCCACATCAGTAGGCATAGCGCGGTTGGCGTTGTGTTCGGGCATACCAAGAAGGGGCCGCACGGGCGATACGCTGATGGCCACCTTATCCAAACTTCCGACATCCTCGGTACGGCCAAGGAGGGGAGGTTTTGGGTGATCACTACGATCCATTCTCGTTACGCTATCGCCACATTCCAACGCGATGGAGGGCGGCGCAGCTTCAACGAATTCCGGCGCATGGTGGGTAATCGCTACCCCAACACCTAATCGCGGAAGTCAATTTTAGAAATGAGCCAGGGGTGTGAATGCGTCATGCCCTGGGTATCCCTGTGCCTGCAATATAGACAGTAAGCAAGGAGCTGTAAGTGATAAAGTTTGAGTATCTTAAGTTTTCGGGTCGCCTTGACGACATCAGGGTGTTCGAGAGTTTTTCTGATAACGTCCAAGTCATTATCAAGCTGGATGATGTGCTGATCCCGAACTTTCGCATGCCTACAAAAATATTTGAGGAGTTGGAGAAGGGCGAGCACTACGAATTCTATGGCATGGTACAGAATTCCAAAACTAAAACGAAAAATAAGGGCTTCGTATATGCAGTAAAGACTGCTGGTGGTGACGTCATAGAGGTGCCGAGCCTGCGGTATACCGCACAATTTGGCATTTGGGCCAATGCGGCGGTGATTTCCGCAGTAGCTTTTGTTTTGGCTTGGATCGCGTTTTTCTTTGGCTTGGGCTCGGTTGTCGATGGTTATCATTATAGCTCTGTGAATGGGTTCGCAGAATACGCTGGGGATGTAACGCGTTGTGCATTCACTCTTGCGTGCTTAATCGCGGCATTTTTTGTAGGGGTGGGGATTAATCTATTCTATAAAACCACCGTGCTTGAAACGTGGCAGTCGATTGCTCCTGCAAGGCTAGTGGAGCGCTTCAGTAAGCTGCATCGATAAGATCTTGCGGGCCGCTTCGCGGACGGCTGGCGTGAACCAAATCCCGCCCAATGCGGGTTTTGGCCCTGTCGGGCTTTCATCCTCCCGTCTGCGCGCTCCGCTTGCCGGATCTCTGAGTTCCAGCATGGTCTCGCATTGGCTCGCTGCTGGTAGCAATGCAGCTAGTCAGGCTCCACATGAATGAAGTTAATATTCATCAATATAGAACCCAGCCTGGAAGCTAATTTATTTAGAATTAGCCCAAGGGGCATTGGTTCAAGGAGAGCAGGTTGTTGTTCCATTGCCCATCAGCATAAGTTCGCAGATAAGCGGCCTTGCCGTTCTCCCTAACTACGCCGATATAAGCCTTCTTCCCGCTCGCTGGGTCTTCTACGTAAAAGGTATTGGATTTGGCATCGATACTTTGAATGACCTGTTCCCTTGTCCATTTCCAGCCCGCACTTGGGTTGCCCAAGTGGGTGATGTGCTCGTGAGCACTGTTCACGTTAGGTTTTGTAATGCATGTCACTACTACATCCGCCATTGCGAGTTCCTTTCGTAGGTTTGTTAGTATGCGGGCAGAGCCGTACCACTACCTTGTAGTGGCTTCTGGCTATGCATGTCAATGGTGCGGCTGGGTGTAGAAAATGACGCCAAATTGTTGGCTTCAGGCCCGAAGATATTCATAAAGCACTTCGTTTCCTACGAGGGGTGGGCTAATCTTTTCGGGTTGAGAAAAGGTGTTTGGCCATTTATCTTCGTCAAATCAAGGACGATCATGACAGAGCAGAAACTTCCCCCCGAATCCGAAGTGGTGACGTGGTTGCAGAGACTCATAGAGCAAGAGGAGCTCTTGGGTACGATCCAGGGTCAGGAGGCTGTCCTGTCGCTGGCAGATCTAGGTGACCAAGAGTGCTTCATACCAGCCTTTAGTATCGATTACATCTCGCGACGTGCCTCCGCAGAAGCGGCTAGACACGTGCTTGGCAGGCTTAGCCTGCTGGAGATAATCTCCATCAATAAAAGCATTTCCCTCACTACTGGTGAGGTGCTACGCCCAGACATCCTTTGTTTCAATTCAGAGACCAAAACTCTTGTGGTTTTCGAAGTGAAGCGTGCGAGCGAAACAGAGCGCCAGACTGTCACAGAGCTTGCGGGATATGAGCAGGAGCTTCGAAACATGCTGCCATTCTTGGGGCATTTCGATGTGTGCTTCGTGGTCGTTGCCTCAGATTGGTCAACTCTTCTGGTTCACGCGGTGGGTAGCATGAATGCTTGGTCAGGAAAGCAATGCTTGGCACTTCGACTCATCAGCAATGAGTCTGGATTTGGCCTGGTTGCGCACTTGCCGGAAGCCTGGCACTTGACGGGTAGCACGAACCTTCCACCTGAAGCGCTGACGTCTATTGACCTCTACCTTGCTTACAAAGGCATAGATCAACAAGGAGATGAGCTCTCCTTTGAGGATCGTAGGGACATTGTTGAAGACGATGAGCGTTGGCCACCTAGAATTGTTCTTTCAGCCATGGATGTAATCGCTAGGGCAGGTGATCGGGCGGGATCACATGGATTTATGATGCTTTGGCGTGACGTCCACGGGTTTGGGAGGGGGAAATGGTGCATTACGCTTACCGCCATTGATCCCTATGCAATGTATGCATGGTGTAGAGACCACGGTCTACCTCAACGAGAGTCTGAAGCTGGTACTTTCATTCACAACCGTAGAAGTGATCTTTTGGGGCAGACACCCGCCACTGTTTATGACATTGCGAAAGCGGCGTTTCCTTTGTTGGAGGAGCATTTCGATCCGGAGTTTTGCGGCGACTTCCAGTGGCATCTCAAGACTCGACAATATCGTCATAGGGTTGTACCTACTAGATTCGATTTCTGGGGTAGTTTGGGGCAGCATGCTCGAGACTTTGTTTGCAACTCTGCAGTCAGACAGAACTACATGCCATTCGTAGGGAGGAGCCAGCTGGACTGGACAGATCCTGCGGTTGGAATGACCTTGGTGGCAAACCTTTCGCTTGGAGTGCCATTCTCCGGAGGCGTGATTAAGTGCAGCGATGCCTTCCTCGCTGGTCGTGTCCTCGGAGAATTAGCGGTCGCTGCCTTCAATGCGTCTCCCGATAAAGAGCATGCCGCCAAAATTGAGCCAATGGTTGAGTGGGCACAGCTTGAAGCACTCCGATACGCCATCGAGATGAAGCAGATGTACGACATCACTGAAGAAGTCGTCACGCCAATGCCCCACCTGTCCAACGAACCCTCGAAGCGGTTTGAGTCCGTGCAAAATCTCGCTCAGTGGGTCAGCGAAGACCTAGTCAGCCAACGCCACCCATTTCACCAGGCTTGTTTTGACCTTGGCTATTGCAATGCCTCTCTTTTTAAATTGCGAGAGGAGGGGAGTATTAGTCACATCGAACCGGACGAAGCAGCCAAGCTCATTCGATACATTTTGGTTGGCGTGTTAGCTCAAGCTGAGGGCAGTCAAGGACAGGCGTTCCGGTCTAATAAATTCCTTCGCTTCATGGCGTTCCTGGAGCCGCATCTCATTCCGGATATGGACTTGGCGAGCGGGGCCGCTGTTACCAACGTTTTGAATACCATTGATGATGAAGTGCTTGTGTCAGGGTTTCCTGATGAGATCGTATGGGGATTAGACTCAATCATTCCTGTGGTTCTTCACACCACTAGGCCTCCGTATCCTGGGAAAGTTGATTGGGAGTGGTTGAAGGCCGGTGTGAAGGCTCTGTACGAAGGAGGGGATCATTGTCCCACTGTTATTTTCAGCCAGAATGGGGTGGTCGGCAGCGGTCGGTTGCAGGAGCCTTTCAGGCTGGTGTCGCCGATCAGTGACCCGGAGCAGGAGGTCTATGTTATAGACGAATCGTCTGAACTGAGCATCGCGATCAAAATGACGTGGGATGAGGTGAGAGAGTTCCATGTCAGACGAAGCCAGGGATATTCGCATCCATCTTCAGACAATGGCGTCTAGGCGTCGTCGAGACCTTGAGCGAAATGGCGTAGGAGGTCTAGCGGACGCTTACTGTCAGCGATGCTATACATGATGTCGCGCTTTCTACGGGGGAGTTTCTTCGCCACGTTTTTGGCCGACCTGCGGATAGCCTCATCTGTGCCATGAATGCGATAGGCCAAGAGCAGTACCAAGATAGCGTCTGTCAGAGTCATTAGCAGGCCTAGCAATTGGGCACTCAATTCCGGCATTGATGTGCAGCAAGGGTGGGTGCCTATTTTGGCACCCACCCTTGCTGGCCTTCAACGGAGTGGCGTTATTGCCAGGTGGAAGGGATCAACCCATCGCCTTTCTTGCTCCAGGACGCAGCGGAGTGGGTGTGCGGAACTCCGCTCCAGATGTCCTTGCCTGCGTGCTCAAGCACGATGATCTGGAGGTCGGACTTTGTCCGCTTGAGCGCTTCACCCAGCACTTCAAAGATCCGTCGAGTGGCGATCAGATCCTCAGTTCGGTGTTCTCGAAGCGTGGCAATGTCTGAGTCCAAGGCGTTGGCTCCTTGATCGCTGCTCGGGAAATAGACCTGGCTGGGCTGGTCTATCACTAGGAAGCTGAGAGGCGGCAGATGCTGATTTTCCTCTTCGAGAAGGAACTCGTGAATGCCCAGGAATGCGGCAATGTGGTAGCCCATCCAGTTCGCACCGCTCCCGACTTCCCAGAGGTAGTCGAATTGCTTAAATTCTTTGTCGAATCGAATGGTCAGTTCCTTCCGATCCAGCTTGAGGACAGAGTTCGCTGCTCCTTCAAGGTTGCCGAAGGTATCGGCGTAGTGCTCTATGAGTTCTCCGACTTTCTGATCGACCTGATTTTCTCGAACTTGGCGATTTGTCTTGCTCATGACCCTGTCGAGGTCATTGATCTTGCCGCTTACGACCTTCATGCGTTCAGTGATGGCTTCATCAGCAGAGGTCTGTCCGATCTTTTTCAGGACTTCAGAGATCGTCCCTGCCAGGTAATAGATTTCACCAACGGCATTTCGCAGCTTCTCGTCCTCTGCCAGGATCGCGTTCTTATCTGCGCGGATGCCATGGAGCTTCTTTTCCTCCGCAGCAAGGTTTCGCTTGAGGGATGAGAGCTTGTTGTCGAAGGCTGGGTTCTGCTCAAGGATATCGGCCACTCGAGTGATCTGATTGACCTTCGTCTCGAGGTTATTGATCACCAAGGCCATACTGTCTGAGGGCGAGCCGCAGGCAACACACTGTCCTTCAGGCTCCAAGCTTTTTTTCAGCCAATTCAAGCCAACCACGTGGTTTTTTTCTAGGTTCACAGCTTTGACGAACTGCTGACCGCTTTGGGCGAGGCTGGTGTAGCCGCTTATTTCTTCACCAAGGTCGTCGACAACGCGCTGCTGTTCGGTTTCCTTCGCTACCGCGGCATTGAAACGCTCGTTAATGTGCAGGCGTTTGGGTTCGACAAGGGTCTGTTCAAGGCGCTTGTCCCTATACGCCTGTACCACCGATTTGAGCTTGGCAATTTTGGAATCAAGGATGTCTGGAATATCTGCATCCAATAGACCGATCTCAATGCACTTGTCCAAGTTGCGGTCGACTTCGGTTTTCCAGTGAGCCTTGGATTTCTCAACGACTGTGAGTTCCTTTTTGAGACTCTCGAGTTCCTTGGCCGCCTCATCACGTCGGCGCTCATTCATCACGTACTGGGCATCTACGATACCCAAAGCATAGGGCATCGCTCGAATCAGTTTCTCGCGGTGAGTCCAGGTGTCTGCCTTAAAGAAGAGGGTGTTGGGGTTGGCGACAATGTGTTGTGGTAGGAAATTGAAGGCAGCCAAGTCCCTGAACGATGTACGAGCATCGAGTCGGCTGGGTTTTTCAGCGTCTGAGTGAGGTAGGTCACTCACCCGAGTCAGGTTGTTGAACTTGTCTTTGAAAACCGCCCTGGTGGTCTTGGTAGGCACGATTTCCGGGAGTACCCCGGTAAATGGCTCAAAGTAGTAGTCGTTGGAAGGAGTACCATCTTTTGGCCCCTTCCGAGCAATCAGCCAGGTTTCACCTCGTAAGGTTACCTTGAGGCCGAACCACATGACCTTGTTCCGGATGACGCCAATCGGGATCTGACATTTTGTCGACCCCAAGGCGTAATCGATAACGTGCAGGATCGACGATTTGCCGGTGCGGCTGAGGCCGTGAATGATATTGATCTTTGACTTTTCGAATGAGATCTCTTGGATCTCGTTATTCTGGTTTCTGGGCCAAAGAATTACTGAGTCAATGTGAAATTTCATTGGAAATACCGAAGAAAAGCTTAATAAGGGTCGGGGTGTCGACCCCGGCGTACCAATTGGCCAAGCGGTTGACAGTCGACACCATCTCCTTGGGGAGGGCTGACTTTGTGCCTTTTGGCCAGCGGTCGCTGAGGTTGCTGAAGACTGGGAGATCATTTTCACGCTGAGTGACAGCCAGCAGCTTCGTGGATACGGCGAGGTTCAATCCCTGAACAGTCACCGCTGCTCGAGATGCCACCCGCTGCTCCAGGTCAACCTTCAACTCGGGCGCCTCGCGCAGAACTGCGTCCAGCTTGGATCTGGCGTTACGGCTACATAGCGATCCTCGCGATGCCTCGTCCCAGGCAAATGGGAGAACGAGCTTCAGTTTCACGAGGTCGAGAGGGTGCTCTGATGCCTCCAGCTCGTATTGCTGAACGAAGAGCACCAGCAAGAAGCATGAGAGGGAGGTGTTGTGGACGATGTATCTGTCCAAGTATGGCCGGTTCAAGGTTTCTTACCTTCCGTTGGGTGCCAGTGAACTGGGTGATTGGTACCGTCGTCGTTCACCTGGTGGTGGTAGGTGCCTAGATACAGGTAGCGATGGTTCGATCTGAGCCGGCCTAGCTCAATGGTGAATTTCTCCGGAGAGGTGGTCGCCAGATAAATCTTCTTGTGATCAGCCTTGGAAAAGTCCTCGAACGGGATCTCTGCATCGTTCGAATAGACTTCCCGAAGGTTGTCCCAGCGGTCGCGCAGCGTTTCTTCAAGGTCATCGAAGTGCTGCGGGAGAATCTTCCCTTTGAGCAGCAGTCTAGAGCGCTCTGCGTACCCGCCCCAAAAGTGACCCAGCTCTTTTTCGATGGATCGCTCCATGATCCCCAGCTCTTTGAGCTGAGCAATAAAGGGCAATTGAAGGTCGCGGTTGAGATCCATCAGCTCTCGATAGCCAGTGTCCTCCAGCTTCCTCGCCGTCCATGTTTCGCTGAGGAATTTGTCAAAAAGAATCTGCTTGCGATTGAAATAAGGCTGTGCGGTCGTCCAGAACGGTTCTTTACGGCGCCACGATTCAAGGGCCGCGTTGAACAGATGGCCTGAAAGGCTATCCAGGATGATTTTCTTATGATCATCCAGCCCGTCTGGGAGCTGTAGGGCTGTGTACATCGCTTCAGTGATAGAGTCAGACCCTAGCCTGTGAATCAACTCGAAACGAGTGATGACGTAGGCCAGCGACTTGTCATCGTGAGCCGTCACCTTGGCTGCGATCTCCCCGACAGTGCCTGTCATAATCAAGGCCTGGGCACGAAGGTGAGATATTGCTGCGGCTACACTTTCAGTGCTCGAGGCAGCTGAAAGTCTATGAGCTAGGCTGCCCTTGCTAACTGAACCATTGGTAACAAGCATGAACTGGAGCTCTTGATGGCTCCACTGCGATTGCTCAAGCTTGTCAAGCCAGTTCTTTAGGGTGTTCCACAAGTTCCGGCTACTGTCCTGCAGCGGATTCTTGCTTGCAAGAGTCAGCTTATCCTGCTCTTGAATGGAAATCGTTCCTGTCGCAGTCGGGATGACCTCTTCAACGTCATCAGCTGTTTCGATTCCGAACAGAGCGTCCCGGTGATTGCTATGAAAAATCCTGTAAAGCGCACGCTCGAACTGATAGCCGAATCCGGCAATGCTTGCGCTGGCTTCTGTGTTGTCCATGATTCCTTCTCTCGGATTGTCGCACTGGGCGTCCTATAGCGCGGTGGCGGAGCCTGAACCAGCGCCAGCGAAGGAATCTACAAGTATTGGTAGCAATGAGCCACCCTCTAGTGCGGATTGAGGTGCGTGAGGCTGTACATTTAACGTATAAGCTGATTTTTGCTGTATCTATATACAGTTATTGTCGCGCCTATATACCAAGTCCACTTCTTCCTCCTCTTGGCCCATTTAAATTTTCTTGATCACTCTGGAGTGGTACCGGCACTGAATAGGTAGGGATGTTCAGCTTGCACTGCAAGGTCATCCGGTATTCAGTCTCCAGGTGCGTGGCAAGCGAGCCCCCCAGGTGAGGCCCAGCGCGAACGTCTGCTGATCATCAACGCATCATGAATGCAGTTGAGTCCAGACGTCGTTAACCGTGTAGTCGTGCGCGCCTGTACTCACCTGCATTAGATGGGTTCGCCGCTATCCCACCCTCTCTGGCTCTCCGATGCTTTTCAGTAGTGAGTTGTACTGCTCTGGATCGGCTGCATATATTTTATCTAACACATAGTTGGCCAGTTTAGGTATCTCAGGGATCTCAACCGGTTTTATGCTTCGGTCAAAAATTGACTCTAAGTGAGAGAGCTCGTTGTTCAGGCGATTGGCCAGTGCAACAGCTGTGTCATCATTTCCAAAGAATTTGGAAATTCGCTCCAGGGAATTATTTTGGTCGTCGTGATGAGGGTATTTGTAGAACAAGAACGCTTCGAGGAATTTTCTTAGATTGTTCCCAAAGGAGTAAAAAGGCTCATGCTCAGTGTGGGCAAGGTCTTGGTTGCGGCATTTATAAATTTGATGAAATAGGTAGTTGAACTCAGTGATATAGTTTTTTAGATATGAGGGCATCAGCAGTATGTTGCTCCCTGCGCCGCTTCGCTCGATAATGAAGTGTTGGTTGCCACCACTTCTCTCATTCGGGATTGAGATTTTTTTCAGATACTTCAGAAAGTCTAAGTTGTGCGTCGAGATGAACAGTTGCTTGTATCTATATCTGTTGGAGCCATCATCGTTCTTGTCGGGGCGAGCGATAAGGCTTTCAATTAGGCTGTATACAAAAAATATATGGTTTCCGTCCAGGCTTGATATCGGGTCGTCAATGTAAACGATCAGTTCTTTGCCTTTGGTGTTGATTTCCTCAAGCTTGGCAACAAAATAGCAGAACGCGATGAGGCTACATTCCCCTTCACTGAGGTTGTAAGCGGACTTCCCGTCCCTGGTAATTTCAAATTTTATGGCCTTGCTTTCAGCGTTGTCCATCGCTTCAAGCTTTATTCCGTCATGCCCGAAGAAGTGGCTGAGTATGGCATTGACGCGCTCGGCACCTTTGCGCTCATCTTTAAGTTTGCTCTTAAGTTCATCGATTTCCTTCTCGATTTTTCCAATATTCTCCTTTAGTTGCCTTGCGTCTTCTGTAGCGGTGTTTGCCGTGATCTTTAGTTTGTCTACTCGTCCTAGCTCTTTTTGGTACTCAATCGTGTCTATGAAGGAGCGCACATCGGTTAGGCGCAGTAGAGAAATCGCTTCAGTTTTCTGTTTGTCGAGGGTGGTAGTTGTTTTGTTGTTTTCTTTGATGAGTTCGTTGATCGAGTTAAGTTGCTCTTGAATTTCTTCTGCGTTGTGGGTCGGCGTCGGAGGACTGACTGGTTTAAATAGGTTTTTCTTGCGTTCTTCAAGAGAAGCTTTCAGCAGTTCAAGGTCATGGGTGTAGACTTGTACCGAATTTTCAAGGCCCTCAATAGAAGTTTCAAAGCTGGCTCTTTTCGCTGAATAAAAACTTTCGGGCTTTGGGAGCGCCAGGCGAGAAGTGGCGGCTATCTCAATATCAACAGAAGCTATTAACTGGTTAAGCTTGGTTTCTAGGGCTTCGGACTCCTCATTGAAGTGAGCTGCAAGTACCTCCCATATATCGTGGGGCAGTTCTTGGCGGCAGAAGGCACAGGATTCCCGCAATCCCTTATGCAGTTCCATACCTTGCTTCACCCAGTTTTGCAGTTCGTTCTTCTCCAGCAGTTCTTTGATGGGCCTTGTAGGAGTAATTTTGGTGATGAGGAGGTCACGGCTCGAGTCGGAGAGATTCTTGTACTTGAGTGTCAGTCCAGCGGTTTCTGTGATGTCTGCAAGTGCTTCCTGCTTTAACAGGCTTATTTTAGCAGTCCATGCTTCCCCGCTTAGTGGAGTAAAATCAGGCTTCTGGACAGTCAAAATATCCCTACGGATGCTTTCAATGTTGTAGTTGGCAGCGCCATAGGTACGGTTTTTCTTGATTTTTTCATTTGCATGAGTTCGTAGCTTACTCTCAAGGGATTCTTTGGCTGTATTGTGCGCTGAGGTGGCCTTATTTGATTCGATCTGTTTTAACGCGTTTGTATGTCTGAGGCCAGTATTTGTTTCTGGCTTGCCCAGCTGTGCCTCGAGTTCTGCGATTTTCTGGTCAATTTCTTTATTTAGTTCACCGACGATGGCGAAGGTCTTGATTTCGCCGTTCGCTTGATCTATTAAGAAGCTTAAGTTTTCGTTCACGAAGTCTCTGTTGTAAACTCGAACTTCGTAGTTGTGTGTCGCTAGGCTTGCTTGGGTAACGTTTCCTGTGTCCCCATAAAGCGTGAAAGATGGGGAGGCATAGTTTGCCGGTAGTTTACGCGTTTCAAGCGTTCGAAATATGCGGGAGAGAGTTGTCTTTCCAGAATAATTCCTGCCATAAAATATATTGAGGCGCTTAAAGTTTTGAACGTTTCTCCCTGTGTCTCTTATTGCTGTTCGCCATACCAATCCGTTGAAGCTTCCAAAACTATTTACGTCGATTTGGGTGATCATTCATTCGGCTCCTTTCCGCTTGTTCCATCAAGGTTCGACAACGCCGTTCGAGTGTAGCGCAGTGCCATCATTAAGGGTCGAGACCTGCATTCCCCGTGCGGTAGTAGGGCGGCTCACCTTGAGCGGGGCGTCCGGAGCGGTGGAGAGCAGTTGGCCTGCGCGCACGAGATAGCTCTAATCCTTCCAAATGCCGGGAGAGTCACCAGACCCCACGGATTACTCGCGTTTCCAGACGAAGGCTACACAGGTGAGATAGGAGCGGGTGTACCGAGAGGGTTTCTGTTACAGCAAGGCTGAGGTACTAATGCTGGTATTCACCTAGCCGAACGAGATCAGGTGTGAGCTGCTTGCGGCTGCTCAGCCGGTGGCGAGTGAGAAACTGATGCGCGTGTTGGATGCGGGGCAAGGGGGTGATGCGCCGGGCCAGCGTCTAGCTCGATTCCTCGTGGCGCATGCGGCGGGGAGTGATGAGTCAGAGCTTCACTACACGGATTGATCAGCTCTAGACGGTGTGCTGCTGATAGCGCATCGCAATTCGTAAGGCCCTATTTAGAACCATAGGGATTGAAAAACATTTCTGGCGACCCAATTTAGTCTGGTAGGTGTCCGAGGTTGGACGTTGTTTGCATTTTCCCAGGGGATGGAGCATGGGCAAAGCGGTTAAGTATGAAAAGCGCCTGACACTGTTTATTGATTTCCTTGGTTTTAGTGAGATCGTCAAGGAAACGGTTTCTGACCCGAAGAAGTTGGTCGACCTTGTAAGCGCTCTCAAGGATGCAGCAGAAGTAGCCAGCCTTGGAGATTCGGCAGACTTCATGATGACGCAGTTCTCTGACTGCATTGTCATTTCGTATAGGGCTGACAGGCCTGCCGCTCTTTTTCAACTCGTTAATAAACTCAGCTTAATTGTGGTAAGCATTGCAGGTCGAGGCTATTTACTGCGAGGAGGGCTCACCTTTGGAGATCTCCTGCATACGGACGAGGTAGTAGTGGGCCCTGCATTGATTCGGGCGCATGAACTAGAGTCCAAGATTGCAAGCGTGCCTCGTGTCATTATAGATCCCTCTGCATTCAATGTGGCGATGATGAATCCTTCGTATCACCATGAACCCTCTGAAGAGTTGGAGTACATACGCAGCTTTTTAAAAGAAGATGATGACGGTTATTGGTTTTTTGATTATTTCTCTTGGGGAACCGTAGTTGGTGTGACAGGGTTGGAAAATCATAGCTATCCTCAGTATCTGACTACTTTGTCAAAGTTGATTAAGCGCGGGCTAAAAAAATCAAGCTCCAAAGTCCTTGAAAAGTACATCTGGATGCATAAGCTCTACAACAGTGCTCGAGAGCCTTTCGTAGAACTCCCTGCAGATCATTTTTCTAGGAAGAAGTATCCAGGGTATGCAGACACAATTGCAGACCTGCCCTCAATGGATCAGGCGGCTACTAAAGCTGCCAAGGCCATAGCCAAAGCTTTATAGCTGAATGTTCAGCAGAGTTCCTATGGTATTCTTGCTCTAGGGGCAACAAATTGCGTTGTTAGCGCTGCTGTTTTGAACGGCCTGTGGCTCTGTGTAATACACGTTCACAAGGCCGTTCTGCGTCTCTCAAGCATGATCGAGTTTTGTCATTGTGCTCAAGCGACAAAGGTTGAGGCTGATGGCATTTTTTGTATTTCAGCTTTTACCTTCTAGGAAATCTTGGAAGCTAACAGGGGAATCACCTTCTTCTCTGAAGGGGTTGGAGAAATAGAAGCAATAATTTTCGGCCTTAGTACCGTCTTCAGGAGGATTTAAAAATTGAACATCATATTTCTTGAGGATGTCGAACGTCGAATCACCTTCGTAAGGGTTGCCCAGCATTTCGTTGAAAAATAGTTGGTAAAGTAGAATCCAGTTTTGATCAAGCTCGTAGAGGGTGCTGTTTTCTATGAGTGTCTTAGCATACGCGACCGCTGCATCTACTCCAGATTCGAATGTGCTGAGCAATGCAATCGCAGAGGCGTCCGAGGATTGAATCACTAAGTTGACATTATCTGGCGATGGCTGAGACTTGAGGTTTTTCAAGTAGTACATTGCCCAGCACATCCCATCAGTACGCCGGTGTGTCGCGTTGATCTCAAGAATTTTATTGAGCTTCAGTGCCACGAGATTCTTGTCGTAGTAATCGGAGGTGGCATCTATTTTTTCCAGCATTGGCAGCAGAATTGGATAATGCCAGGCTAGGTTGAGGACATACTGGAATACTGTTCCTGCGGTATCGTTTTGCGCTCGATGGCAGATGAGTCCGACGGCAAGCTTCAAAACGCTTCCATCAGGTTCGGCTTTATTTAGTTGTATGGCGTAGTCTAAGAAATTGATTGCCTCTTGCGTGGAAAGTGTTACGGCTCCATTGGAATCGGTTCTCCAGGGAGTAACATTGTTTAGCTTAGTGACCCAAGAATCGATTGAAGGCTCTGGAAGTTCAGTGATTTTGGTCTTGTTTAGGTTAAGCGCAAGGCGGTACTTGGCTAGCTCGATGTTAAGGGATCTAATAAATTCTTGGGCTTCGAGGTGAGTGTCGCAATAAGCTGTGTAGTCATCGATGTATCGCATGAATCGAAACCTTCCTGCCAACTCTTTATCCACTGCAGCAAGAATTATTTCTACTGCGATGCTAGAGGTGCAGGGGCCAATAGGTAGGCCAGACGTCTCGTTGCGCTTTGCATTCCGCAGCACTGCATCAAGTCCGGAACTCCAATGCCCATTTTTGCGGTCACGCAGCCCTTCTTTGGCCTGTTCATAACCTTGAATAGCCCATTCCAGCGAATGGGTATAAATAGATCCGAAACAATTTGCGACATCGGCATGGGCTCTAAAGGCGGCGGCGAAGCTAATTTCTAAGTTATTTTTTGTTTTGGTTTCATGGTCTTCATAATTCATAATGAATAGGCGTCCATCATTGTGCTGCTGCGGGGTGATGGCGCTATTCTTGTCTTGCATCAACTCCCAAATTTCTTGCCTGTGCTCTTTTATTTTGGCGTAAATTCTCGAGTATGCTAATGGGTGGATTAATCCTAGCACTCTTGGGACATTGTTGAATCGTGTTGCTCGATATTCTACTAAGTCAAACCAGTAGATTCTGCGATCCTTGGATAGTTCTGCTCGTGCCAGTTCTTCCGCAATTTCTGGTGTGAAACGCTTTGTTGAAAAGCAGGGTGGGAGCTCGGTGGATGAGTCTTTTTGGTTGGGGAAGTAGTTCCAGCGGGTAAGGGCCTCAAGGAAATGCCTTTCCTCATCATGAAATATAGCGATGTTTGATGATGGGGCAGTAAATTCTTTCACGGCTATATGCCTCCTGCAGTTTAAGCTCGATATGATGGACTGGTGGGGCCGAGTTATCGCATAAACTCTATTGAAAATCACTACTACCATTCGCTCTGCTCCTCAAGGGTGCAGTCTGGTAAAGATGGCCAGCCACCAAATTTGGTACGTTGTGGAGTGCCTTATGGCAGGACACGGGTCGAGCGGTGTTGCGAGAAGATACAGGAAGACTGAATCGCCCCTGGTTTCCTAGACACTCTCCAAGCTCAGGAAATAGCGTTTCTCATACTCTACTGGAGACAGCTGCATAGCACTGCTGTGTCGGCGTTTAGGGTTATAGAACATCTCGATGTAATCGAAAATATCACTTCGGGCTTCTTCACGGGTTGTGTAGATCCTTCGTCGGATTCGCTCCCGCTTCAAAAGCTGGAAAAAGCTCTCGGCTACGGCATTATCGTGGCAGTTTCCCCGCCGGCTCATGCTGCTGATTACATTGTTGGTCTTCAAGAAGCTTTGCCAATCCGAGCTACTGAACTGACTGCCTTGATCTGAGTGAATCATCACTTGCTGCTGAGGCTTGCGTCGCCAAACAGCCATCAACATCGCGTCGATAGCCAGGTCGCTGCACATCCTTGGCTTCATTGACCAACCAATTACTTGGCGTGAGAACAGATCCAGCACTACCGCGAGGTAGAGCCACCCTTCATAGGTGCGGATGTAAGTGATATCTGTCACCCAGACCTTGTTCGGCTCACTTACCTTGAACTGCCGCGCGAGGTGGTTGGGCGAGGCCACTGTTGGTTTTCCACCATAGAACCCTGGACGCCGCCGATAGCCCGTTTGAGAACGCAGCCCCTCCGCCTGCATCAAGCGCCCGACTCGATTTCGACCGCATTCCTCTCCCAGCTCACGCAGGTCATCGTGAATTTTGCGGTAGCCGTATACACCTCCGCTTTCCAGCCAAGCGTGTTTGATCAAGCCAAGCAGACGTTGATCTTCTTTTGCTCGGGAAGATTGAGGCTCGGCCAGCCAGGCGTAATAACCGCTGGGGTGCACCTTGAGGGTTTGGCAAAGGCGCCGCACCGGGTAATCAGTCGAGTGCTTCTTGATGAAGGCGTACTTCAGCCGCACTCCTTGGCAAAGTACGCGGCGGCCTTTTTTAAGATGTCTCGCTCTTCCGTCACGCGCTTGAGTTCAGCGCGTAGCTTGCGCAGTTCGGCCTGCTGATCGTCGTCTTGCTGACGCTGCTCTTGGGGCTTGCTGTAGACCTTGATCCAGGCGTAAAGGCTGTGCACGGACATGCCCAGGCGCTGGGCGACATCGGCGACAGGTTTGCCTTTCTCGGTCACTTGCTTGACCGCTTCGATCTTGAATTCTTCGGGGTAACGCTGACGACTCATGGCACCTCCTATTTGGGCCTCATTATGAGGCTTGGAGGTGTCTACGAAACCAGGGGCGATTCAATTTTTTCTGTTCAGGTGCTCTCAATCCGTGCCTAGGGTCGATGATGCCCTTGGTCGAAGGTTGAGATCCCGATTAAATAAAGATAAAGCTTCTTCGTGGTGGTGATGCTTGGGTTTTCTACCTGTCGTATGATGTAGATGTATTAGGGGTTGAGCTTTTAGTTCAGAATTTACAATGGTTTTATCTTAAGGCTTTAAAGAAAATCGGACTATCAACTCAACCGTGGCCGGAGCAAACCAAGCCTGTGCTGGCGCTTGGAAATAACTCCTAGCGTGCCTGCCGATCATGCTCTGCCCCCAGCTGCGTTGGCTAGACGTGAACAATCTATTATGGATCCAACGGGACACCGGTGTATCCCTAATCTCGGCGGTAAGGCCACTGATAAGAGATATGCCCAACTCTGTTTGCGAGGTCAGCATTCCATCCAGCTGACCGCCCGGCTCAACGCTCTGAATGGTTGCTAGGCTCTATACTAAATCCCGAGGAACCCAATTGGCGCGATTCGGAAGCGGAAATTCTGTAGGGTTCCCGGCCATCTACGGAAAGGAATTCTGTGATGGCAAAGCGTTACGAACTCTCGGACGAAGCCTGGGATGTGGTCTCCAATCTCTTCATCGAAACTCATGACCGAGGGCGGCCACGCCTGAGCGACCGCCAAATGCTCGATGGCGTGCTCTGGGTGCTCTGCTCTGGTGCTGCATGGCGAGATATGCCAGAAAGCTTCGCGCGTGGTCAACGGTGTATCAACGGTGTCGCGGCTGGCGAAATCAGGGGGCGTTCGATCAGATGCTCAAACGCTTACACCTGAGAGTGAATGAGCAAGAATTGATCTATCTGCAAACCTGGATGATCGACTCAACCGCAGTACGTGCAACCCGAGCCTCATCTGATGCTCGGAAAAAACGGGGGGCCTGACGAGCCTACCGATCACGGTCTAGGCCGCAGTCGCGGTGGCCTCACAACCAAGATCCACATGCTCTGCGACGATAACGGGATACCGTTGCGCTTCCTCCTCACTGGCGGTCAAGCCAGTGACATCAGCTACGCCCAACCACTGCTGGACGAAGTCAGCATTCCATCGAGCCAACGTGGCCGCCCGCGTAAACGCTGCAAGTGATTGCTTGCCGACAAGGGCTACGACGCCGAAGCGCTGCGCCGCTATTGCGACCAATATCGAATGCAGCCGTCATCCCGATGCGCTCGAGGAAGCGCAAGCCCAAGCCTAGTTTACCCAGACTGTTTAATCGGCCCAAGTACCGGCAGCGCAACATCATCGGGCTGGTTGAAAGAGAGCCACCGCATTGTGACACGCTTTGAAAAGCTCGCGAAAAGCTATGCGGCCATGGGCTCGCTGGCTTGTCCCGTGCGGTGTTTGCGACATCTCTTTTCGTACAGAGCCTAGTCGTTGAGTGCTGAGAAGCTAACGACGGTACTACGATTCCTCATTCCTCCGCTTTAACTGAAGAGGGATGTCGATTGGGGGTTAGCGTTACCCACGTCGAATCTCTAGCAAATGCTGAGAGTACGCTCTGGTAAGTCGTGCGGAGCTTGCACGTATGCTGAAAAACTACGCACCAAGGGCTCATTGGCATTGCTGCGGCATTTTTTGTAGCAACCCCGGCGTGGGGTCTGGTTGGCCGGTTTTTCCAATAATTGTAATATGTATGCATCCAGCTGCACTCTACTGGTGTTGGGCCTGGGTTGCACCAAAGTCCCGGCCCTGTTAGGATTTCTTGAGGTTACGGTGCATGCAAATTCTGATAATTCCCCTTCTAAATGAGGGCTTACCTGGGATAAAGGTTCGAATCTCTACGCTTCCGCCACTTCCAAAGCCCTGATTATTCAGGGCTTTTTGCGTTTTTGGGCATGCAAAAATTGTCATAAACTGCACCCAGTTGGCCGCTGACCGGTCTGCTATGAAGCGATGTTTTCCTAACTGGAATATTGATTCTCACTTCAAGGGGCGAAAGAAAGCCCGCGAAAGCGCCCCTGCTAAGGTGGAAAAACCAGAGGCAGCAGGCGAGTCAACGTTGGGCTTTTTGCTGCTGCATGCGCTGTAAACGCGAAACCGCGATCTGCACGGCCGCTGCCACGAGGCAGAGCAAGCCGATTTTCCAACTGCCCTCAAGCCCGAAGTGCTCGGCTAGCTTGCCGGCGATGAGCACGCTAAAGAAAATGGCTGCAGGTAGGATCAATTTATTCATGGGCGCTTCCAACGGCGAACGGCATAAGGCGTACAGGGTACACAATTCGCGTCATGAGGCTTGGTCATCTTTGCCCGGCTGAACCTTTCACAGGGTTATTTTTGTGCCAGTTACCGAGAGCCTGCGGGGCAGGCGCAGGCGTGACCGACGCGCCCTTCGGCAATGTTCGTGAAGGGCGCGAACCCGCCGTACACGAAAATGCTTGGGCTCACTGCAATGTTGGCGGTCTGATCGTACCTTGCATATTGCTCAACACCGCCTCGATTCGCGCGATCTGTTGCGCAAGCTGATCCGCTTCCTTGTCATTGCCTTCCTGCCTGAGGCGGTCACGCGCTCGGCGCAGTGTCAGCAGGTTTTTCTGTAGTTTCAGGGCTGAGGAGTCGAACGGATCCATGCTTTTCTCATGCGGTAGGCGTCCGTGCCGTTGTAGGAAAACTGGACCGTATCAGCTCGATTTTGCCGATGAAACTGATGTTTCATACAGGGCCACGCTGCTGCCTAGAGTTGTCCTACGAACCACAGGACAAAATCCTACAAATCTTGAGTCTGTCCATTTCAAGAAGTGTGTTTCAGATGGCGCTCAATACCACGGATTGACGGGTATTGAAGCGATTTCGATAGCGTCATCAGTTACAGTGATCTGTAGCAGGCGCGCCGTGAGCTTCGAAATCTTGTGTAGCAATTACAGGCCCTGAAGCGGGCCGCTGGCGAGGTTAATGGGCCGCGGCTTGAGCAAATGCATATCAGACAGCATCTGCTACGATCCCTGATTTCCCTGGCCAAGGAGAGGCGTATGCATTACATCGTGATCGAGCCCCACCGCAGCGAATACCCGCGCCCGCTTCGTTTCGTCAAGGGCACGCTGCTGGATATCGGCCCGCGTTATGAGGGGGAGCCGGGTTGGCAGGACTGGTACCTGTGTTCGTGCACCGGCCAGGAACCGGGCTGGGTGCCGGCCCAGCTCATCGAGCCGATCAGCGTGGGGCGGGGCAGGGCGCTTGATGACTACTCGGCCCATGAACTGGACGCCGACCCGGGGCAGTTGGTGCAGATACTTCGCCCGCTCAATGGCTGGGTATGGTGCCGGCGCCAAGGCGATGGCGAGCTGGGCTGGTTGCCAGCAGAGAAGCTCAAGCAACTGACCTGATTCAACTTGTTTCGACGAATGTGGCGCACCTGCGGTGCATCTGATCTGCTTTTTTTCTGCAAACCTGAATCTGTAACCGTATCAGGCCAAGTAAGACAATATGCCCATCCCCGCATCACACTGTAGAGGTTCCGATGGGCAAGCTGACGCTGTTCCTGGGTGGTTTTCTGCTACTGACCATTCTGATAGGTCTTTTAGGCACCATCCCGCCAAGCTGACATTCACCACACTTCCCCCTCTGCGGCCCGTCTGATTCGCCAGATGGGCCCGCACGTGTGCGCCCTTCGCCAACCCCGCTCGATCGCTATCGCTTGACCAGCGGTAGCTGCAAGTCATTCTCAAGTGCAAATGGCTCGTGTAGTCTCCCGCCGCCGTCATACGGCCCGCATGGACGGGCCGGTCTTTTGCCTTGGAGTCGAACATACATGGAATGCAAGAAAGGCACTTCAGCCATGCTGGAGTGGCGTTGCCGTTTTCTCGCTGAAGGCTCCCTCGACGAGGAGGGCTACGATGAGGCGCTACGCAGTGCCGGCGTGCTGGAACAGTCGGGAGTGATCAGCACCCTCGAATGGATCAAACTGGTCAAGCTGGCCAATTCGGCGTTGCTGCATATGCGATAAGTCGTTCTTTGCGCTGGGAAATCTGTCCACAAAAAACGTGGGTAGGTCTGTGGATAAAATGCTGTAAGCCAAGCCGGAAGCG
>Ga0105244_10001159_pt1 | contig 21828 bp, 23 predicted proteins | sample KBSM44metaG_FD_80423 | JGI IMG/M metagenome (GOLD analysis project Ga0105244, IMG submission 80423) | Miscanthus rhizosphere microbial communities from Kellogg Biological Station, Michigan, USA - KBS M4-4 metaG | ecosystem: Host-associated > Plants > Roots > Rhizosphere > Soil | place... | reverse complement strand
TGGAATCCCTTTCGGTTTCATGGGCGTTGACCGCCAGAAATTTACCGCATTAAAAATGAGCTAAAACCTTATGCAAGAGCCAACCGAAAAGGACTTTCCTTCCCACACGCCGATGATGCAGCAATATCTACATATAGAATCTATTTACATGAAATATATAGAAAAAATAAAAATGATCAAAATTGTAATACTCATGAAATACTTTGATAACTAATATTCAGAGAGGAAAATCAGCATTCTGAAATTATTATATAATTCAATAACTTAGTTTTTACAGGTCAGCCATATTAGGTAATTGGTTTACAGAATTGCCTGTTCCAAATAAGTTTTGAACTTTTACACAAATCTCGCTTATTGCCCACTTTATCTGTATGCCCTGAGCTCAAATGCCATATTTGTAACAAAAAATTTCAAATGATGTATTTTTCTTTGATACGTACAAAAAAATGGTTTAGATCTGCTTATGGGTTTTATAACTTAAAGATAGCCGTGCTTTTCAAAATCAAGCACACCTCTGCTCAGAAACTTAGGGAATTATTACCATGCTCTATGATCCAGACGTAGCGTTGAAGTTACTTAGAATTGGTTCAGGTAGTAAGGATTCATTTTTTCGAGATGGGCAAGAAGAAGCAATTAGTCATATAGTTGAAGGAAAAGGACGTCTCTTGGTTGTTCAGAAAACTGGCTGGGGCAAGAGTTTTGTCTATTTCATTGCAACCAAGCTTTTACGATTGCAAGGCGCAGGACCTGCGTTACTCATTTCCCCTCTTCTAGCCCTAATGAGAAATCAAATTGCTGCTGCCAGTAAAATGGGTGTTAGAGCTGAGACCATCAATTCAGATAACATTGAAGAGTGGAAAGAAATAGAAGGTAGGATCAAGAGCAATAAAGTCGATATTATTTTGATTTCCCCAGAGAGATTGGCAAGTGAACGCTTCCGTGCAGAAGTATTAGGTGAGATAGCCGCCACGGTATCCTTATTAGTCGTCGATGAAGCTCACTGCATTTCAGATTGGGGACATGACTTTCGTCCACATTACCGACTACTTGAACGCATTGTGAAATCCTTGCCACCAAACTTACGTCTTTTAGCGACCACCGCAACAGCAAACAATCGGGTCATGGAGGATTTGAAAAATGTGTTAGGTCCGAATCTTAATGTGTCTAAAGGTGATTTAAATCGAACATCATTAACATTACAAACAATAAAACTTAAAAGTCAAGCTGAAAGGCTTGCTTGGTTGTATCAACAACTTTCTACTCTTCATGGCAGTGGGATTATATACACACTTACAATACGCGATGCAAATACAGTTACATTGTGGCTGAAGAGCAAAGGTGTCAATGTCGAGGCTTATACAGGTCAATCTGGCGACAAAAGAGAAGAGCTAGAAGATGCTTTAATTAAAAACCAGGTAAAAGCATTAGTTGCTACTACTGCGCTGGGTATGGGTTATGATAAACCCGATTTATCTTTTGTAATACACTATCAAATGCCTGGTTCTGTAGTTGCTTATTATCAACAAGTAGGCCGTGCAGGACGAGCTTTAGATTCAGCATACGGAATATTGCTTAGTGGTGAAGAGGAGCTGACAATCGCAGAATTTTTCATCGGTAATTCTTTTCCTGAACCAGAGGAAGTTCAATGCGTCATTGAAGCGCTTGAAAGTGAAAAAGATGGGCTCTCGATTCCTGATTTACTCAGCCAAATAAACATAAGTAAGTCTCAATTAGATAAAATAATTTCATTGCTATCTCTAGAGTCACCAGCTCCAATTGTAAAAGAAGGGACAAAATGGCAACTAACAGCAGCAAAGATTGAAAATAGTTTTTGGGAAAGATCTAAAAACCTTACAAAATTGAGGTATCAAGAACTTGAACAAATGCAGGAATATGTTGATTTACCATTTGGTGAACATATGCGTTTTCTTATTGAAGCCTTAGACGGGGACCCGCGAGACATTAGACCACCAAACCTACCTGAAATTTCATCTACTATTGATGCTTCACTCCTCAGGGAAGCATTAACTTTCCTTAATAGAACTGCTATCCCTATCCCACCACGCAAAATGTGGCCTGCTGGTGGTATGCCGAAGTATCGCGTAAGGGGTAATATTCCTAGACATTATCAAGCTAATCAGGGTATAGCACTATCAATGTGGGGCGACGCAGGCTGGGGAGCTCTCGTCCGCCACGAAAGATACAATGATATGCATTTCTCTGAACGGCTTGTTGAGGCTTGCGCTGATATGATTTCGAGATGGAATCCAAGCCCCGCACCTACATGGGTTACGGCAATTCCTTCTTTAAAGCATCCCAAAATAGTCCCTGATTTCGCCAGGCATCTGGCTGGTCGGCTAGGCCTACCATTTCATATGGTTTTGTCAAAATCTGAAGATAGACCTGAACAAAAGACGATGGCCAATAGCACTCAGCAAGCCCGTAATCTTGATGGTTCTCTTGAAATGACTGCACATCCTTTATCTGGCCCGGTTTTGCTGGTTGATGATATTGTTAATTCAAGGTGGACTTTAACTGTTGCTGCATGGCTATTGCGACAGAATGGAAGTGGTGAGATTCTACCAGTAGTCCTGTCCTACACCGGAAATGAGTAAGATGAATTACGAAGTATCTGACAATACAAAAGCCATATTGTTACTAACAGCCCCTCTAATCTTGGGCCGCAGTAAACAAAATCATGACCTACTTAAGCCGAGAGAGTATCAACAACTCGCAAGGTGCCTGTGGGACGCCAAGTTGCAACCTGCTGACCTTCTGAAACCTGAAGCTTCACAACATTTGGAACTATGTCAAGCAATAATTGATAAAGAAAGACTTATACGTTTGATGGCTAGAGGCTTTCTGCTTAGTCAAGTCCTAGAGCGATGGCATGCCCGTTCAATCTGGGTTATCAGTCGTGCAGATGCTTTGTATCCTAGTCGTTTTAAATCACGCCTTCGTGATGAAAGCCCTGCGCTGTTATATGGTTGTGGTGATATCAGCCTAATCGATAACGGTGGATTGGCGGTTGTGGGTTCACGAAACGTAGGGGAAGAACTTTTTTCTTATACAATTAAGGTTGGTCAACTATCAGCAAAAGCAGGAAAGGCAATAATTTCCGGCGGTGCCAAAGGTATAGATCAAGCTGCTATGATAGGTTCTCTAGAATCAGGAGGTAAAGCAGTAGGGGTATTAGCTGAAAATCTTGAAAAAGTTTCGGTGTCTCGCGGAGAGAGAAATCATATAGTAGATGGAAGATTAGTATTGATATCAGCATACGACCCAGCTTCAGGTTTTAATGTTGGGCATGCAATGCAGCGAAATAAGCTTATATACGCTCTCGCGGATACTTCTTTAGTTGTTAACTCAGACATTAATAAGGGAGGTACATGGGCGGGGGCAATTGAACAACTCAATAAATTTAAATTCGCACCACTATATGTTCGGTCAACAGGTGAGAGATCAACTGGATTAGAAGCATTAATGAAAAATGGTGCATTACCTTGGCCTGAGCCTAATAATATTCATGAGTTTGAAATGGTTTTTAACGAAAGTAAAAAAACAAATAACAATCAAACTCAGCCTCAACTAGATTTGTTGAATTTACGTACATTTGACGAGCACAGCCTAGACCATGCTATATCGTACAACAACGAATCAAAAAATCGAGTTAATGAAGAACTAAAAGAAAAAATTAACAATCGTATAGCTAAGACACCTAGCATTGATAAAGTAACTGCTGATATATTATTATCTCGTGATCTTGTAGAAGCTTCCGCTATAAAAAATGGAGAAGAAGTTAGTAAGTCAGACAATTCCATGGCGGATAAACTATTTACAGAAGTTAAAATTTTAATTAATCAGCTTTTGGTTGAGCCCATGAAAGATAATGAAGTCGCACTGGCATTGGATATCACGAAAATACAGGCTAAGAAATGGCTACAGCGCTTGGTTGATTCTGGTGTCCTCAAGATAGATGATGCGTCAGGGCTTTACACTACGGCTGATAATTCAGAAAAAATTAAATAGGATCTTCATTGGAGACTAACATATTAAAAATTATTCTCCAATGACATTATAAATATAGTTACATGAATGCCACATTATCTCCTTCTTAAGCAAGAGCTAACTAAGCGAAGCTACGCTTCACTAAGTTGCCTTGCTTTTCTTCCCTTAGGTTGAAAAGAAAAAAGGCATTTTTGAATAGTCACCCAGCTTTCGTATAGTTTCACTTTATAAAAGAATGAAAGTTAAAACCAGTTCGGTATAGTAGTTAGCATGCATTATGCTCGCCTCTTGAAAATGTGATATCAATCACCCTTAAAATAAATATAGAGAAATCCTATAGATGTTATAATAGTATATGTATGTAACATCATTTCTCTTCAGCAAGGAGTCATTAGTGGGTGAAGCACGCAAAAACATCAATCATAATACGCATATAATTTTATATGATGAGGTGAGTGGTCTTTGCCCAAAATGTTCCAAACCTCTAATGGCACAGAATGGCTTGCGGAAAATAAAGATTTATGAGGTAGCACATATATATCCTTTTTCTCCTAGTAAATATGAAAAAGAATTACTAAAAGACGAAAAAGTACTTTGCGAGAATGTTGATAGTGAATGTAATTTAATTGCATTATGCAGAGACTGTCATAAGCTATTTGATAACCCGAGAACGATTGAGGGTTATCGGGAAATGTATGATATTAAAAAACAATTAACACAAGCTGCAAAAATCAAAAACAGGCAATATTCATTTAAAATTGAACAAGACATAAAAGAAATAATTGACAGACTATCTACACTTGATCTGGGTGATAATTCACAATTATCATACAAAGCAATGAGAGTTGATGACAAAATCCTCCCAGAATCTGGCCCGGTTTTCAAAATAAAAGTAAAATCTCAAGTTTCTTATTTTTACATTGAAATAAAAAAACTATTTCAGCAACTAGACCAGCGAATCCCAAACACCTCTGAAATAATATTCAATGAAGTTAAAACGTACTACTTAACACTTAAAAGAGAAAACTTATCTCAACTCGAAATATATGACCATTTGATTAAATGGATAAAAGTAAGCACCAAAGAAAATAATAGCGCGGCTGCAGAAGTATTAGTATGTTTTTTCATCCAAAATTGCGAGATTTACTCATGATTACTCCTAGTAAATCTATCTCCCTTCAAGATTCAATATTATTTAAGATGACAATCGTTTTAGAAGAAGATTTTGAAGAAATTAAGATTACTGATTTGTATGAAAAGACATCAAAAAAATTCTCATCGTTAGATGAATTTGTTTACTCGCTCGATTTTTTATTTATTTTAGAGAAAATTACATTAAACCCATTTAATGGCACGGTAAAAAAATGCTAAAAATAATATCTTGTGAAAAACTAATAAGAAAAAAATTGACTTTTAATGAAGGATTAAATGCAGTTTTAGGGCCAATGAATGCTGCTAATTCTATCGGTAAGTCATCAGTTCTTATGTTAATTGATTTTGTTTTTGGTGGTGATGATTTTATAACCTTATGCAAAGATGTTATTAATCAAGTTGGCAATCTTAATGTCGACTTCACTTTTGAATTTGATGGCTGCTTGTATAACTTCACAAGAACAACTGAAGCTCACAATAGTGTTACTTTTAAAAATAACGATGAAAAAAATGAGTGGTCACTTGATGAGTTTAGAACTTTCTTAGCTCGCAAGTATGGATTTTCATCACACGATCCTTCGTTGAGGAATTTAGTTTCCAGATTTTCCAGGATCTGGGGGAAAGATAATTGCAACCCTAATAAACCACTTCAGCGCTTTACGGGTGAAGGATATGCTTCTGTCAAAGAATTCCTCATTAAATCCTTCGGATTTTATCATTTGATTGAGGAGATTGAAAAGAAAAAATCTGAAAATGACATAAGAAAGAAAAATATAGATTTGGCTTTTAAACAGGGATTTGTTAAAAAAGTCAATTTGAAGGAATATCAGCAAGCAAAGCAAAAACTAATTATAATCGATAATAAAATCAATATAATTAAAAAGGACTTAGATCTTTTCGCAACAAACATTAAAACTATAATTGATGAAAAAAGCCTAACATTAGCTGTCGAGAAGGATAAATATATTAAACAAAAAAGCTCTGTGGAAAATAAACTATTTAGAATTGCCGAGAATATTTCTGATACCAAACCTATCCCCAAAAGATATTTTAGCAAAGTTATTGATTTTTTTCCAAGCGTCAATATAGATAAGCTTAATGAAGTCGAAAAATTTCATTCTTCAATCTCAAAAATCTTAAGTGAAGAATTGAAGAAAGAGAAAGAACGACTTCTTTTTCAGCTAGATGAAATAAATAAGGAGATTGATTTTATTGACGTTAAAATAAAGGAGATAGCTGCATCAGTAGATAGACCAGATGAGATTATCGACGAAGTATTGTCTTTGTCCATAAAGAAAAAAGAAGTAGAAGATACTATTGAATATAGAAAGCGTCAAGACGACCTCAATAAGTCATCAAAAAATATAAATTTAGAACTAAAAGAAAAAAACGAAGAGATCCTGTTAAAAATCTCAAATTCATTAAACGAAAATTTAAAAAAATTTAACACAGCATTTTATGGTTCTGAAAGAATCCCACCCCAAATATTTCTTAATGATAAAAATTACATTTTTGAACATCATTCTGATTCAGGCACAGGTAAATCTTATGCCAATATGCTTGCATTGGATGTGAGTTTTTTACATATAACAAAATTACCTATTGCAATTGAAGACTCTATTATTTTCAAAAACATTGAAGTGGCAGCCGTTGAAAAGATTGTTAGCACATTAGACACTCTCAATAAACAAGTATTTATATCCTTAGATCAACTAAATATTTATAGTGAAAAAACAAGAAAAACACTGCGTAAAGCAAGCTTTTTGCGGATAAGTAGAAAACACCCTGCATTCAAAATACTATGGAACATTGAAACCAATGTCTAATAACCATTTACAGTGGCTGACTATCATTGAAGTTGCTAGCTATTTTTTACCCCCCCACCCATATTGACACCCTCAAATAATGGGATATAAAATAAATAGAGCATAAGGGATATGCTTATCTTTTTATAATAGAAAAGGAGTTTCTATGAAGACCAACTATTACCCTCCCCTCGCAGAGAATCTACGTATACATTGCGTCAGCGTCAGACTTAATAATTCAGAGTTAAATATTTTAGATCAAGAGCGTAAGCAATACGCGAAGGGTGAGTGGCTTCGCATGTGCCTGTTAAAGACCCAACCTCCTGTCGTTCCTGAGATCAACAGAGCGGCATGGAAAATGTTTGGCGATATAAATCACAGGCTCAATGAGATTCTAAATCACCTAAATGCTAAGCAATCCTGCAGCCCGCTGTCCAAGACTGAACTGTTCGCCGTAAAGCGGCAAATCTGTGAGCTTCGCTCTCGCCTGATTACAACCGATCTTTGGAGTAGTCCCTCTCATGAAGGGCATGCAGAAGATCCAGCGAGGTAAGAGCTTCGCCGGAGTTGTTCTATACGCGTTAAAGCCAGGAACTCACCATAAAACTGACCCGGTGATCATAGGGGGGAACATGCTTGGCGCTTCAGCACCTGAACTAATTACTGAGTTCAACGCTTCTGCTTCACTTCGTCCAGACGTGGCGAAACCGGTGTGGCACAACTCGCTTCGCCTGCCACAGGGTGAATCCCTCACAGCGAAGCAGTGGGTTGTGTTTGCCGATGACTATATGACACGTATGGGATTCAGTGACACTCACCTACGTTGTTATGTCCTACATGACGATGAGGCCGGCCAGCACATTCATATCATTGCCAGTAGAGTAGACCTTATCAACAGAGGGAAGCTCTACCTGGGAAGGAATGAAAACCTGAGCAGCACGCGAGTAATTCAGGAGATTGAGCTGACTCATGGCCTGACCAGAACCACAGGTCCCTCTCCTTCACATATCCCTTACCCTGGGAGCAAGCGCAAGAAGCTGTCTCGCAACGAGCAACAGAAAGAGAAGCGCGAAGGTCAGACAAGCCCTAAGACGTTCCTGCAGAACACTATCGACGAGCTTCTTGCGACTGCCAATGATATCTCGAGCTTCATTGAAGCACTTTGCGAGCACGGTATATCGCCCATTCCCAATATTGCTAGTTCTGGCCGCATGAATGGTTTCTCCTTCGAATACTCCGGTATAGCTTTCAAAGCCTCCCAGTTAGGAAAAGCTTACTCATGGGCGACTCTGCAAGAGAAGCTCCACTACGCACCTGAACGTGACAACCCCATGCTCTTTGCTTTGAAAGCTTCGACAGTGGGAGATAATGAGAGGACTGATTTAGTAACAGAAGCAACGACGGAGGATACTAAGCCGTTATTACTGGTTACTTCAGAGTCAGTAGTTGTTACACCTCCTCCCCAGCAGGAATTTATAGTAGGGACGGCGAAAAGTTGTGAAGCATACACGCTTGCCAGCACTGTGCTTACAGCATTGGAACCAGCAAGAAAGAAAGACTACCTCATGACAGCAGTCATAAAGTGGCTACTAAGCATTCCTTACCTCGCAGCATTCGCAAAATTGCTCAAAGAGACAGGTAAAACATTTCTTCACAGGAAATCCTCATTTTCCGTTATCAATACGGTCAGATCAGCCGAGCCTGACGTCAAAACCTCAAACGAAATACATGAAGACCTATTAAAAAATTCATACACACCTAACAAGCCAACCTTCTGAAGAACATCATCTTTCCTGCCTAACCACTTCAAAAGATAAAACTTTTGATCGTTTTTACAGATCAATTTAACCACTTGCGATAGGCATTGACTATCAAAAAAGATCGATTGATCGGTACAAGTGATTTGCTTAAGTTTTGAGCTTGCTCAAAAATGCCCAGTAAAAGTAGTGACCAATCAGTTAGTTACAAACCACTTATTCTTCAATTATTGGTTTTAAAAGGAATTCAACATGAGCACCATTAGTATGAGAAAACCCTCTTACTTCCGTTCAATCAGAGTCTGGTTCACTATTGGCGTAGCCGTTTTAATCGTCCTTAAGGCAAAACCCACTGACGCTATGGGTATGCTTATCCTTTGGTGCATTCCTGCATTTTTCCTTCTGGTCACCGCAGCGATCAGCTACAAACACAAGAAAGACAATGCTTCGACAATCGACTACTTCAACGAAGCCAATGACGGCCTCTGGAGCCATGAATTCAACGACTCTAAGCTACTACTTAATGAGAGGCAGCAAACTATTACGATCAAAAATGGTAAGAATGAAAAAACGTATCCGCTTAGCTCAGTAATCGGTTGGCGATACAATTTGGATTCTGGTGGCTATGACGGGGGATTCGGAACCGGAGCTATCAGGCAAAAAAACCTAAATAATTCTGGTCTCTTCATTGAAGTTAAAGACGTCATGTTTCCCGTGTGGCAAGTTAAGTTTTATCCGCAGAAGGGCAAATTTCACCAAGACACTGGATATAATGATGTCAAAATGCAGATTACTCGCTGGTTAAGAGTTCTTACTCAAGTTGTTAATAAGGAATAAATAATGAAAGCTAAGGTTGCAGAAGTTTTATTAATTTTTATCGTTTTATCAGGTTGTGCGTCAACATCAGGAAATCAATCAATTAATAATGAGACGCAGCAAAGTATTGCGTCAAAGATCTTTAAAGGCAGAACGACTGAAGCTGAGGTTCTTTCACTTTATGGCGAGCCTACAGGTAAAAATTTTGTCGATAGCAATAAAGAAAGGTGGCTTTACTCGTTAGTGAAATCAAAAATGACAGCAGCAACTTACATTCCCATTATTGGATTATTTTCTAATGGCACTGAAATGAAAGCTAAATCATTGAGCATACTTTTTGAAAATGGGAAGGTTGCAAAATGGTCATTATCAGAAGGCAATGATTCTGTTCATAATGGCATTTAGATTTTTTCAGATAAATTTGACATAATATAATTTTGATGGAATAAATAAAAAATGGCTGGTAGTGCCACCTACCAGCCATTCCCCCATTAATTAGCTACGGGGGTGTAAGCGATGACGATAAAAAGTGCAATAAGCAGCCCTATCATCTTAGGCTTGATTATTTTCATAACCAACCTCCTTTTCTTATTATTGCTTTAACGACCTGAGGTCAAGGTTATCCTAACATAAAGCATCCTTATGGATGCTTTATCATTTATAAAAAACCATAAATTAGACATAAATTCTGAAGAATACGATTATCTAAATATTTTTATCTAAGCTGCGGTTTTTTATGGCTGTTGTCTCCAGCAGGGACTTTAAACTATTAGCTGAAAAAATCTTTTCATTTACATCTTATTGGTTTGTGTTAAGTGTTTGCATTGAGATATAATCAAAATATCAACATAATCACTATAGAAACTAATCATGAACAAATTGCAGATCGAGGAAATGCTTGTAAAAGAGGGATTCACACCAAAAGAAGTATCAGTGATACGTCAGCATGCTGAGAAAGACGGTTATCCTTATCCCTGGCTCCTTTCACAGTTAAAGAAAAGATTCATAGTTTCAATGATATTAATAGCAATCCTTCTCGCAGGGCTCATCTATACCATTCGCAGTGGCACCCAAGAAAATCTTGTTTCGTATTCAATCACGCTTGTAGCAGGTTTCGTTATTTTATATATATTCGTACCTTTGAAACCTGCATTTAAAGCCTACAGATTCATGAAAAAGCATGGTCACTCTTTGTAAGTGTCAGAGATTGACTTTATGGCTGAAGCGTCATTATAGACTTCAATGAATAGCTCTTTTCTGCTCATTTCCTTAATCCCGCGAACGTAGTCGGTATTGAGAAAATAGTAGAGCCGCCAGGCCTCAGGTTTTTGTACCAGACGCACGATGCCATAGAGAGACAGTGCCAGGTCCATTGAACTGTATGCTAACTGCCCAACCCTCTGATCGAACCCCAAAAACTCAGCTGTTGCTACATAACCCTGTTTGAGTAAGCCAACACTATCAGTTTTGCCATACACTAGGTTCTCAACAGACTCCTGAAAGCCGTTGAGTCCATGCAGAACCAACATTCCCCCAAAGGCAGAACCTATGATTGTCCCTGACGCAAGGGAAGCACCGATCACTGATACACCGGCTATTACCTGCATACCGCTCAGCACTACCCCAACGCCATTAATCACATAGCCCCAAAAATCTCCATTCTTGACCAACTGCACCGAAGCATGAACGGCAGCTGTTCCTGCTCTAAGCATTCTGTCCTGAATCGTAAGGTACTCATTTTCCTTTTTGAGATTTTGGATGCATTCCTGGCATTGATCATCAGTGGAGCCAGAACGGATAACGTTAAGCTGAGCGTTAACGAAAGCTTTAACGTTATCCTGGAACTGTAACCTATTAAATCCGTCTTTAAGGTAGATGTGAGAAAGGTGATTAGCATTGCTTAGCAGCTGATTTGCCTCAGCATGAGCCATAGTCAGAAAGTAATCCTTGAATCGATCTGGTTTCCAGTAGTCCATGACTGTGCCTTTATGTCATTATACGTATCATTAAGTTTATTTAATCAGATTACCCTTCTCAGGGAAAGAAAAAGGACCAATCATGAGTACAGATCTCTTCCTAAAAATTGATGGAATTACAGGTGAATCACCGGACAGTAACCATAAGGGCTGGATTGCTATTGAATCTTTCACATGGGGCGCGAACCAGCCAGGGAACATGTCAGTTGGAGGCGGAGGTGGTGCTGGAAAAGTTCAGTACCGCGATCTCTCGGTTCAGGCCCTCATAGACAAAGCAACTCCAGCAATCATGCGCTATGTCTCTAACGGCAAGCATGTCGGTAAGGTAGAACTTTCGGTGTGTAAGGCTGGTGGGAGTCAAATCGAGTATTGCCGTATTACGCTTGAAGACGTTCTTATCACCAATGTGATTTTCAATGGCACTACAAATCGTGATTTGATCGGTGTCTCATATCAGTTCCAGGCTTCAAAAGTTAAAACACAGTATTGGGAACAGTCAGCGAGTGGAGGTAAAGGCGCTGAGTCATCTTCAGGTTGGGATATAAAATCAAATAAAGAAATATAGTTACTATCAAGGAAGAAATTATGACTGAGATTAAAATAAGCAAAAAAGTTCAGCAGGAAAACGATATTTTCAACAATGCTATAGATTACTTAACAGAAATTTATGGTGACTTTGAACGAGTAGTTGAACAACAGGACCGACCTGACGCAGCTATAAAATTAAAGAGCAGTGACTATACCATAGGTATTGAAATAACAACCGTTGATAGCGAAAGGGAATTAGAGTATTTCAATGATAGAAAACACTCAGTTAACGACCGTGCTGAAGATATTGAAAGATGCTTAAGGGGAGAGATACCAGAAAACCCCTTTAAAAAATTAGCTATGGATAGGCCTAAGCATTCCTTGTTTGAAGCACTCAACAAAAAGACTTCGAAGTTTAAAGAATACAAAAAAAATGGAAACTTTAATGAACTTATCATTCTAACATTCAGCGACTACATTGGAGTAGATGAGAGCTATTTTAAACCCTTCCTAGTACCTTGGACATATTATTTACTTAGCAGATCAGACTTTCCCTACACTAAGGTAATATTTGTAAGCAGAGAAACAAAAGAGTGTGTCCTACTATATGATAAAAAAAGAAAAATGAACATGCCGCCTAGATTAAATCAGGACATAACAACAACACACATACAAACAAAAATGCTACCCGTCGGTAAAACCATAAATCTTTACGATATGTTCAAAGGAGAACCGGAGGTTAAACCTAAAAGTAAAAAAAGGAAGAGAAAATAATAAGCGCTCCATAATTTTCTAATAGAATGCTCGCCTACCAAAACGGGCATTTTTCTGATCAAATCCGCCTCCCTTTTTTCTTTTTTGTTTCAACCAATTGATCTAAAAGTATCGTCTTTTCGTACTTTACGCGTTCCTCACGATACACTCCCTCTGCTTCTTCTTCATTATCGATTGCATAGTGAATTAAGAAGCGAAAGAAAAAAGTGATTTCATGTTCATACCCAAGTGTATCAATGACCCGCTGTGAACTCACTTTTAGCGCGTTTGAAAGCATTGAGATAATCGTGAAGCGATCAATTAAATGATCATTATTTGGCGTGATATAGTATTTAATATAATATCCAACGCAGAAGAGCCAGATATAGCGGATAATCTTTTCTTGTTGAAATCCTGATTTCTTGAGTCGCTCAATGAAGAGTTGTAGAAGAAGAAGTAGCTTCTCCTCCCTTGATAGAGTAGTAAATTTTTTCATAGTTGCATCCTTGCAAAAATATTGTCATCCTGACAAAATCAACATTAATCATAAATTAAACTATAGTCAATGACGGCCATTGATTAACTCATTTTTTAAACAAATCGTCAATACAAACTCTTTTACCATATGCAGCCATCTGTAACTGACCAATCATAATTAAAAGATTTTTGTTTTTTAATACAAGCTCTTTATTCTCTTTTTCAAGCCTATCGATTTTCTCCGCCGCAGATTTTAGTGTCAGTGGTATTTTCATGGAACTATAGCGTTCCTTGGCTTTACCTTTAGCCTTATTGAATGCAACAGCAATATCACTATGCCTTGATAAGGCTTGTCTGGATATGGTTCGGCCTAATACAGTCTCAATTTTCAAGCATAAAGACTGCCATGTGATATAGTGACAACTGCTCCAGTTGTTGATATTATCAAGAATTAAATCCACTTCTTTATCATCTAGTTTATTTGCCATTTTCATTCACCTCAAATTCTTTTAATAAAAACTCCACTCTTTGCATCACAGAATTAATAATCTCATTTACATTCTGGCTACTGTCTTCCTTATCTACTAATTCAGTTTTTAACAAATCTGCTTTAATAGCCTCAGTGCGTACCCTTAGACTATTAAAGCGCTTTTGCTTTTGCTCATTATCATTCTCAATGTCTTTTTTTAAATTTACTCTACGATCATTCTCTCTTTTATCTTCACTCGACATATGATCATAATATTCATTCTGATCAATATTCCGTCTTCCAGACCAAAAAGATATTTCTAAATCCGATAAATATTCTTCATGTGCTAACGTATTCAGTAGGTGCCGTAACTGGTGCGAATTGAATTTCAAGCTTTTCTCACTTCGGAGCAAATGGGCATGTCGCTGATATATATTTTTTGTGGTGTCATTTTTCCTAAAGCAGAAATCAGCAAAAAAGGTCTTACTTGAAACAAGTCCACATTTAAAAATATCTGTTCCTTTCCTTAGATGTAACTGATCTTTATATAATACAATGAGCGCTTCGCTTTCACATATAGAGTCATTAACTTTCCAATTACTTTTATCTTTAATTGAACCTGATAAAATAACCCAAAACTTCCTAGCCTCAATCCCACTTCTTGAAATGACATTAATTATCTTCTGGCTTTTATTGCTGATATTACTACCTCCCTCAAAATTGATTAATGAAAGGAATTTTTTTTCGGGGATTTTTTCGTGTGGCTTAACGTTAAGATTATCGTAAAATTCTCTCTCTCCATTTGAAACTAATTGAGCTAAACTTCTGGCACCTTTAGATAGCTCTCTTAAATTTAAGATAGCCCTTCTTGCTAAGCTTTGCATTGTTTTAGGAACCCACTTAATGTGGTACCCATATCCTTTCCTCCCCATATATGATATTCCATAAATAAAATTTCCGTTAGAGTCTGTCGATTTAACCTCACAGTCATATTTTAAGTTTAAAACCTCTGAAAGCCGTGTTGGAGCGCACAATAATAAAGCTATAATTGAGGTTGTTAATATGTCTCTTTCAATTATATTTTTGGAATTAAAAACAGAGCCAAAGAAATCAACAAGTTCCTGGTCTGGCAATTTACTGGTGTCATTTTTAATTATTTTTTTGGGAGAAGTTGTCTCTGGAATGCAGTTAAGTATTTTATTATCAATCATTCCTTTCTCAGTCAAAAATAACATTATCTTATAAAAGTTACCAAATATTCATCCTTCAGTATTGTATGCGTATTTGTCACGTATTCTACGATAAAATAAATCAATTGCTGCATAGTTTAAATTTTCTATTTTTTCTTCTATATTTAACTCTCTCAGCACACAATTAATCATTTTAAAAACGTCAAGAACAGCTAACGACTTGTATAAATTTGGATAAGTTGAGTGATAGATATAAGCTTTGGAAAACTCGCTCAGGAAATAACTCATAGGCTCTTTTCCATTCGAAGTAGAGATATTTTCAAATGAAACTCCACGCCCCCATGAACCTAGATCCCAACTGAAATTTTCAGTTTTAACAAACTCTTTTTTTATCGAAAAAACAAACTCCTCTGTTAATGAAATATTTTTAACTAAATACATGTTCTATCCTCCTCTCCTAATAAAGCATCTTTGATTTCTCTTTTTGTATTTTTAATTAACTTATCAACTTTGATAAAAAGATCGTTGTCATAATAATCTTTAGTGAACTTCCGCAGTTCGTTTAATAAGTCAAAAACCTTACGCAAACTCTCTTGATTACCTTCCTCATTTAAAAAAAATTTTAAAGCGATAGGGAAAATTTTATCATCGATATACTTATCTATTCGATATGCATTTTCCTTATTACTCATTGCATATGAAATAACAGATTTAGTGTTTGTATGATCAAGCATTTTAGATATGACCGAAATGTCATACCCCTTATTTCCAACTCGAGTAGCCAATGTAACTCGCATTTTTCTAGAGTTTATATTTTTATTGATTAAGCTTTCCTTTTTTTCAATCCTGCTATAAACATATTTGATTCTCTGCGTGACCTTCTTCGACGTTAAATGTGCATTCATAGCATTACTGGAAAATAAATTATCCATATCAAAATTACTATTAAAGAAATGGTTGTTTATTATTAGTGGCATATTGTCAGACTTTTTCTTATCGAGTTCAAGCCCGTACTCTTCTTTAAGAGCTTGTTGATACATGCACCTTAAATTGTTTAATTCTACATATAAATATTCAGATATGGTTATTTCGTCAAAATCCTCACGAAACCTCATTTTTTGTTTCATGCGAGGGACCCGTAAATATGCGACACTACTTTTTTTATACAAATCGCCACATTTAAGTAATGCCAACTGCTGCGGTCTTGTTCCTGTATAGGTCATGAGTATGAATATACAATAATCTATAGCAGTGATCTCTTTATTGGTATAAAGGTCACTTGCTTTTTTCAGTATATACTGAACCTCTTGCTTCTCAAATGGGGCTGAGTCATGATCAATTTCTTCATGACTTTTATTCGTGTTCGGTATAAACAACTTCCATTTACTCACTGTCTCTTTTAAGTTTGTTGTATCTATATCTCGATTTACCGTTGTATATAAATTCACGAAATATTTGATACTCTGTACATGGGTATAACTTGAGTAATTAAAAGTATTATAAAACCTATTTAATGTCGTAGCATTAAAATCGGTAAGATAGCCCTCGGAAAAATTAGCTAGTTTAGTTAAAGCATAATAGTACTTACGAGTCGTAGCCGAACTGAGAGTTGTAAAGCAGTAAGCAAGCGTATTTTTAATACGTTCAAAAAATGACGTTTCGAAATGAAGACTTAGCTTCTTAATGTTTAATTTAATGTCTTTACTTAGAATCCAGTTGTCCCGTTCACAGTCTACTTTACAATCGCTATCTTTTACTTTTAAGACCAAGTGCTTTTCTATAATCTGCGTTTTCATATGACTTCACCTCCGTTAAGTTTCCATTTTCATCATCCAATTCTTTAAATGCTTTTGTGGCTTTATCGTAAATATATTTCTTGTTGTAAATTAGTGCAGTAGATGATTTTATTTTCCAGCCCATTCTTACATGCCTTATTTTCTCCAACTCAAAGTACTTATCTAATCCACTCGCCTCTTCAAATTTTTTATTATACTCATGATTCCATGTATGCCTTAATGCATGCATTGTAAAATCCCCCAGGGAGTTATTATTATGAACTTTCGGGTTCTTTATTTTACAAGCTATTTTATAATAAGCACTATAAGTCATAGGTGCCCCCTGGTGAGGACCTGACTTATGTGTAATGAAAATGTATCCATTGTCTTTTTTCATACTATATTTAGGCCTTATCACATTTATGTACATATCAATTAATCTTGTTAAGCTCAAACTGATTGGTATTTCCCTTTCTTCTGTTTTTACACATAGAGGTATACTTCTTGTGTCCTCAGGTGCATTGTATCTTCTAACAATATCCAAATATTTTTTTTCATAATAAAAGTCACCTATTTTTAGATTTAATAACTCTCCACTCCTCATGCCTGTTTCATGTAAGATTTTAATTATCAACTCATTTCTTAACCTGTTATTTATTTCAAATGGATTGTCATTATTTTTTGAACTCGTAATGTGCATAAGATCCTCTACCGCTTTTTCATCTAACGCTTTAAAGCTGTCTACTTTACCAACATAGCCTTTTTGAACTTGCTTGGGTTTAAAATACTTAAAGCTCTGTGATAATGATTCTGTTATATTTTTTGTTTTTATGAAACTATCCGAATAGAAAGATGAGTAAATCCATATTAAATACTTTTCAATGACTGATAGTTTAAAACTTATGTTATCATTCTCTGATTTAATTTTTTTCTTGATACTTTCAATTTTCAATATCTTCTTTTCATTAAAAAAGCATGTTAAAGAATATAATTCATTGAAGTTTAGAAGAGTGCTGCTTTGCATTCTCTCACTAAGATTTATATTTGCACTATCAATATATTCTTTAAACTTCATTAGCGCATATGCATATCTTATTATAGTATTCACCTCTTTTTTGTTTATAGTTCTTATAAACTCCAGATAAATATTTTCATAATAAACTGGTAACCCTGATTCCCTTTCCACTATCATACAAAGCCGTTCCCCACTCTCCTTTCTTATTTTCTGCAAAAAATACCTTCCCTTCATGTCTTTCTCCTTAACTTTGTTAATTTAATAAATCATATTTTTTATAAGTTACAAGGCCCAAATCTAAAATATTTATGCATTGATAGGCCGCGAATTTTCACCTTAAGGTGAAAATAAAACCCCTTATATTTACCTACTCATAGTAAACTATTGAATAACAATGATTTTCACAAAAACGTGTAAACATAATTGTTTTTTAATTTTGTAAACTTAAATCGTAATTTTTTCTAAATTTTTACTCTCTTGTTTTTGTTAGTGGTATAATATTAACACCTTAAATTAGCTCTATATCTAATATGAAAAAGTTTATTGCCATCACTGTTGGAACTGTTGCATTCATTGGATCTTGCTTGGGTATTTATCGAGCTTTTTTCCCTCTACCCTCAGACACGCAAAGACATGAAATAATTATTGGCAGCTGGAACACTAAATATTCTTATTCAGGCAATGGTGTTACCTTTAGTCTGAGTGGTGTTGATACATACTTCTCAAATGGGAAATATAATTTTCATGGTTATACTACGATTTCAGGAGGAACTGGAGAGGAATCATTCTCTTTAACTTCGTTAACAGACGCAGCTGGAACATGGGATATATATGATAAGGAACTTATTATTTCGCAGAATGACATTAAATCTTTGCCAACAAAGTTTTTTATGAATGGTAAGGATTTAGATCCTAAATACGTTGAAAGAGCCACAAGCCTTGAATTACCGAGAATTGGAAGCGATATGGCTAATGGGAAAAGTCAGTCTTATAAGATATTATCTTACAATGACCGCGCAATCGAACTGGAAGTGATTAACCCTTATGGTGAAAACTTCAAGACAACTATTACTCGGAAGTAGCGATTTTTAAGTAACGTTCAATAATGTTGCGGATTGGCTTTTAAACCTAGAAGATAATTTATATCTTTGATTAAAGCCAATCCATAGCTCCATTTCTGAATTGGCAATAATTAGAATTTAGATCAAAAAATCTTCCAACTTTTTTCCAGATTCAATGGCTGCAGCAATTGCTTTCGGAGTACGTCCTTGTCCCGTCCAGCCCTTCTCGTCACCATTCTCATCGATAAATTTATACTTTGCAGGTCGAGTAATACGGGTGCTTTTTTGTTTAGCAGGGGCAGCATTGAAGTTTGCAAGTAGTTCATTAGGGTCGATACCATCTGCAAGAAGTTGTTCACGAATAGCTGCGAGTTTAGCCTGCTTCTCTTCACGTTCTTTCTTTCCAGACTCTTCTTCCTGGCGTCGGTCTTCAACGATTGACGTCATTTTTTCAAGAAGTTCTTCAAGCACCTCAAAAGAGGTTTCTCGCGCTTGCGCTCGTAAAGCACGAAGATTACTGAACACTTTAAATCCTTCACTCATTCAGAAATTTCCTTATCAAAAGTTATGAATTAATATAAATACGATACCTAATGATTTTAGACTAAGAATCCTGATATTCGTCCCGAAAAACAAAATTCATGTAAGAAATAAAAGCTTCACAGCCTCATTCATTAAATTTAACACTACCTTAACACTTTGAGTAATTCATGTTTTTGCTGTAGTGCAACTGAACTCATTATCACTTCATTCAAAATATCAATGTAGGCCGAATGCCAGCTATTTCTTTCTTCTGAATTAATCCAATCTTCTAATAGTGCTTGTTCTACAGAAATCCATATCAATTCAAAATTATGGTTTTTTAAATAGATTTTGAAAGCTTCATCCGTGACCCTAAGAGCATGATCAATGAGTCCTTTGCTAACCGCTTTCCAGAATGGTTGTGGGCAGGTTAAATCTGAAAGCATGGTAAATGTTAGCCCTCTCACCTGAGCGGCCTGCATAGTGCTTTTTACTCTGTGACTGTTTCGCCAAGCCCGAAGATCACCGAGAAGATAATTGACTCGCTGATTACGAGCTTTGCTGTCTGAAGACTGATACTGGACATAGGGTGGGCCATCGCCGTTCTGACGGTATCGTGCAAGAGTTTTAACGCTAACTCCCAGATAGAGCGCGGCTAGGTCAACCCCAACAGTAGCATCGTCCGGCATGTCGCCAAACAGATTCCAGACTTCTGACATTTCTCTTAAAGTCTCAATAGCACTCATGCTTGCTTCCCAGAATTATCAGGCAGTGGCGGGTACTTTGCTGACGCCAGCAAACTATTATATAACGCAGGTGTAGTTAACAGTATGTGTAACTCAATTCGCTGCAGTGCTTCATACACACGATTTCTGTCGGGTTCGGCATACCTTTCGGTTGGATCAGTCGTGTTACGATGGTTTAAAAGTTTTTTTACTACCGCATAGGATACGAGTTCTTCAGCTATTCGCCCAAAAGTCCTTCTGAGATCATGAGTGCCTAGCTTCACGATTCCTGCTTCAATGCAAAGATTCTCCCGAAGTGTTTTACTGTCGCTATAGTGACCACTTTGGCTTCGCGGAGATCTTGCTGGGAAAACCCACCGCCTACGTTCTGCCTTTGTTTCCTCTGCAAAAACTATGTCTCTTCTGTCTTCTAAAATAGACTTTACTGCATCGCAAACAGGAAGCTCATGATTTGTCCTGTTCTTCGTATCGAAGAAAAAGATTTTTCTGTTAGCTAAGTCGACATAGCTCGCGGTTTTCGCCTCTTCTTCTGAAAGCTTCTCTCTCCAGCAGAGTGAGGCTGTTTCTTCCTTTCTGGCCCCTAACAACACCGTCAGCAAAAGATAATCACAGCCAAGTCGATTGAAGCTTCTTTTGCTGTGCAAAGCTTCCAGGAACTTACCCAGGGTGTCTTTAGCTGAAAGTGGGTTTCTCACCCCCTTGGATTGATAGCTTTCTTCCAGTTCAGACCGACTACGGTATTTCTTTTGTATTCTGAGTACAGTGAATGGGTTGTAAGTAAGAACGGGGAGTCGTTGCTGGCTCTGGGCATTCATTGCTTCAACGTCGATAGCATGCTGTACAGCCACGTTAGCCCACCGGAAAGTTTGCTCAGCAGTAGTTCTCGTTTTTGACGCTATCTCGTCAAACTTTTTAAGGATAAGGTTGCCGGTGAGGTCGCGTACCCGATATCTTTCCCATTCCTTGAGCTTTTGCTCGGCTTTGTCCAAAACACGTATAGAATTGGGCTTTGCTGGTTTACTACGTCCCAACAGGTGCTGTTTGTACTGAGCAAAAATCTCACTCAGAGTCAGCTCAGCAATATCAGCTTCACGCTTAACGGCATTTGGATTCCTTTGTGTAGACTTCATCGCTTGGGCATAGGTTCTGGCAACCTCGCGCGCCTGATCAATCGAAGCAAAATCCGATACATTGCCTATCGTTGCTCTAATGACTTGTGAAGGCGACTTGCCTTCAGAAGGACTCCTGCCTCCACCAGACACCCTTCTTTGAATGATATAGGTCTTCTTTGTTGCACTAATCTTAACACCAAAGCCTACGGGTGAATCGCGGTGGCTGTCAGTGATAAGATATGGCTTGCCAGAAATGTTAGGCACATACACAACTCGTCCGTCTGAATCAAACTCCGGTTTCGTTCCTATCGACAACTTATTGATTATTATAGATTGATTCAGAGTCATCTTCACAGTTGTTGCCTCATGTATACCAGAAGAGCCATGTTGTATTCTCGATAGTAGCTAGAATACCTCAGGCATACAAATTTTCGGATTTAGATAGGTTTATCAGGGTTTCAAATGGGGCCACTTGAGTACTTCTAAAACCATAAAAACGAGTTAATTCAACATGAAAGAGTCTACAGACAAGGACTTTTCCACCCATACGCCCATGATGCAACAGTACCTGCGTCTCAAGGCGGAGCATCCTGACATTCTGCTGTTTTACCGTATGGGTGACTTCTACGAGCTGTTTTATGACGACGCAAAACGTGCCTCGCAGCT
>Ga0105244_10001157_pt1 | contig 21836 bp, 18 predicted proteins | sample KBSM44metaG_FD_80423 | JGI IMG/M metagenome (GOLD analysis project Ga0105244, IMG submission 80423) | Miscanthus rhizosphere microbial communities from Kellogg Biological Station, Michigan, USA - KBS M4-4 metaG | ecosystem: Host-associated > Plants > Roots > Rhizosphere > Soil | place... | reverse complement strand
GCACGGCGCAGATCGCTGCGCTGCGCAGCAATGCGCTGCCCGGCCTGCGCACCCAGCAGGCGCAGGCGCTAAGCTCGGACCAGGTGGCTGCGTTCAACAGCGCCCAGCTGGCCGCGCTGGAAAACGCCGACCTGCGCGCGCTGGACGTGGAAGATATTGCTGCGCTCAAGATCAACACTATCCGCGGCCTGAGCTCGTCGCAGCTGGCGGCGCTGACTTCCGACCAGTTCGGCATCCTGAGCACTGCCCAGTTTGCCGTGCTGGGCAGCAGCACGCTGGGCGGGCTGACCGCCGCGCAGGCGGTGGCCCTGACCTCCGACCAGGCGGCCGCGTTGAACAGCAGCCAGCTGGGCGCGCTGTCGGCGACCGCGCTGGCCAGTCTGGAAGAGGAAGACGTGGCGGTGCTGGCCACGCGCGCCATCGTCGGCTTAAGCTCGTCGCAAATGGCCGCGCTGACGGCCGGCCAGCTGGCGGTGCTGACCACGGCCCAGGTGTCGGTGCTGAACAGCGGCCAGCTCAACGCCCTGAGCGACGCCAAGATCGCCGCCCTCAGCGCCGACAGCCTGGCGGTGCTGAGCACCCAGGCCATCGCCGGTCTCAGCATCGGCGCCCTGTCGCGCCTGAGCGCCGACCAGTTGCAGGCGCTGAGCACGCGCCAGATCGCCAGCCTGGCCTCGAACCAGGTCGCCGGCCTGCGCACGGTGCAGGTGGCGGCGCTGACTGCCGACCAGGTAGCGGCGCTGGGCACACGCCAGATCGCCGGCCTGTCGCTGGCGGCGCTGAGCGCGCTCGATACCGATATCGCCGTGCTCAGCACGCAGGCGGTGGCAGCGCTGTCGGGGGCACAGATCGCCGGGCTGGGCGTGGTGGCCGGCGGTGCGGCCACCAATTTCGATCTGCTGAGTGCGGGCCAAATTGCCGCCATCAACACCAGCGCGCTGCAATTCCTGAGCAGCCTGCAAATCAAGGCCTTCAGCAGCGACCAGATCACCGCGCTGAACCAGAAGCAGATCAACGCGCTGTCGCCGACCTTCCTGCACACGTTGAGCGCGGCGCAGCTGGCCGGCCTCGGCACGGCGCAAGTGGCAGCCCTGAGCACCTTGCAGCTGGACGGCCTGAGCATCAGCCAGTTTGCCGCCCTCAGTTCGGACCAGGTGCATGCGCTGACGGCGCTGCAGTTCGGCAGCCTGTCGGCGGCCGAGATCGGCGCGCTCAGCCTCGACGCGCTGGCGGCAGTCAGCGTGGCGGCGATCGCCGGCCTGAGCTCGGAACAGCTGAACGCGCTGGGTGGCAAAGGCCTGGGCATCACCGCGCTGAGCACGGCGCAGATTGCTGCCCTGAGCACCAAGGCCTTTGCCGGCCTGACCACGGCGCAAGTGGTGGCGCTTAGCGTGGACCAGGCGGCGGCGCTGACCGGCGCCCAGATCGGTTCCCTGCCGCTGAGCGTGGTTGGTGTGATGGAGGCGGAAGATATCGCCGCGCTGAAACCGTCGGCGGTGGCGGCGCTGAAAACGCAGCAACTGCTGGCGCTGAAAGGCGGCCAGATCGCGGCGCTGAGCGCGGACCAGGTGGCGGTGCTGGGCAGCGCGCAGCTGGCCAGCCTGTCGGCGGCGCAAGTGGCCTACCTGTCGCTGGAAGACGTGGCGGTCCTCAGCCCGGCCCTGCTGAACGCGGCGGCCAAGGATGGCAACCTGCTGGCGGCCATGAGCAACGCGCAACTGCAGGCCTTGAGCGAGGCGCAGTTTGCCGCGCTGAACGCGGCTGCCATCGCGCGCCTGCGGCCGGCCCAGCTGGCGGCGGTGGAGGCGGTGGATATCGCCGTGCTCGGCACCAGCGTGATCCGCTCGTTGACCGACGATCAACTGCTGGCGCTGACGGCGCAGCAAGTGGCGGCGCTGACCTTGCCGCAAGTGGCCGCGCTCAAGCCGAGCGACAGCGCCAGCCAGTTCACGGCGGCGCAGATGGCAGCCTTCTCGGGCGCGCAACTGGCGGCCATGAGCACGGCCATGATTGCCGATCTGAGCCCGGCGAACCTGAAAGCGATCGAAGTGGGCGATATCGCCAGCCTGGGCACACAGCAAATCCGCGCGCTGACGCCGTTCCAGATGACGGCGTTGAGCAATGCCCAGCTGATGCAGCTGACCACCACCCAGACCCACGTGATGAGTTCGACGCAATACCATGCGCTGACCGCATCGCAGCAGGCGGCCTTCAGCGCCGAGCAGAAAGCGGCCATGACCTTCGTCACGCCGCTGGTGCTGGACCTGGACGGCAACGGTGTGCGCACGCTGGGGCTGGATGCGGGCGTACAGTTCGACCTCGCGGCCAGCGGCCAGAAACGCCCCACTGGCTGGGTCGGGTCAGGCGACGGCTTGCTGGCGCTGGACCGCAACGGTGACGGCGTGATCAACGATGGCCGTGAACTGTTCGGCTCGGCGACACGCCTGGCCGATGGCAGCACGGCGTCCAACGGCTACGAAGCGCTGGCCACGCTGGATGACAACGGCGATGGCAAGATCGATGCGAAGGACTCGCTGTACAGTGCCTTGCGGGTGTGGATCGATGCGGATGCGGACGGCGTCAGCCAGCCGGGTGAGTTGAAGTCGCTGGCCGAACTGCGCATCAGCAGCCTGAACCTGGACGTGCAGCACAGCGACGCGGCCGACCATGGCAACCTGATCGGCCTGACCTCCACTTACACCACGGACGACGGCCAGTCGCACGCAGCGGCGGACGTATGGTTTGCGCAGGGGCCGGGCAGCAGCGCCGGCCAGCTGGCGTCAGCGCTGCAGCAATACAGCGCCGCCACGCCGCTCAGCGGCGCCACCCACACCGAGCACGACAGCTTGCGCAAACAAGCCCTGCTGGCTTGCACACCGCAAGGCGTGCTGGCCGCGCCGCGCTAACGTTTTACAGCGGCTGGAATACGCCGGCGGCTTTGTTCTTCTGCACGTTGTCCCAGGCGAAGATCTTGCCGTTCATGGCGACGTAGACGCCTGGCGGCAGGGTCTGCGCCACGCCAGCGGCGAAGCCGAGGTTGAACATGGCGTCGGAGTTGGCGATTTCGTAGGGGATCATGGCGCCGGTCAGGACGATGGTCTTGCCCAGGTTGGCCGGGCCCAGCACTTGCGCGGTCTGCGGCATGGTGTCGGTGCCGTGGATGATGACGATGGCTTTTTCACCGGCCGCGCGGCACGACGCCAGGATGCGCTCGCGGTCGGCATCCACCATGTCCAGCGAATCCATCAGCGGCAGCTGTTCCAGCGCTACGTCGATGGTCAGGCGGCAGCGCTTGAGCAGGTCCGGCACGTGGCTGTCGGCAAAGCCGAGGGTGCCGTTCAGCTCGTTGTAGTGTTTGTCGAAGGTGCCGCCGGTGGCGAGGATGCGCAAAGTCATGGTGAAAGCTCGGGCTCAAAGAAAATGATGTGCATCATAACCTAAACACCGGGACTGGAAACTTGGGCGTACTATGTCTACACTGGATTCTTTGTTCGTTAGCTGACTATGAAAGCGCTCGCTCCCGGCACCGTTATTTTCCATCGCCACCGTGGCTATGGCGTCATCACGACGGTCAATTTGCTGACCGGCTGGATTTCCGCCCGCTTCGGCAGCGAGTCGCGCACGCTCGACCTGAATTTGTCCACCGACGAGGTGCAGTTTGCCGACGGCGAAGCCATCCTGTTCCGCCGCGCCCCGCCCGACCGCATGCCGCACGCGCGCCTGATGGCCGTGGTGCGCGAGCTGCACCAGGCAGGTTATCAAAAACTTTACCTGTATTCGTGGCCCAAGCCGTCCGGACTGCACTGGCGCTGGCATTTGTTCACCGGCCCGCGCGACTGGATGCAGCGCTCATGGCGCGAAGGCTGGTATGGCTCGGGCGCCGACTACAACAGCAATCCGGTGATGGGCTGGGGCGACTCGCCGGGCGCCACCACCGAGGAGCTGATCCACGCGCTGGCCAGGTTTGATCCGCAAGGGCTGGCGCAGGCGCTGGGGCGCGACGAGGATCATACGGCCTGGTTTGCCAGTGTGTGCGATGCGCTGCTGCCCGGCTACATGTACAGCTTGGACATGCAGCGTCCCGACGGCGGCCCGCTGACCGAGATGCCGCCGGTGCCGGTGATTCCGGTGCGCGCCTCGCTGCCGCCCTATGCCGGCCCGGAAATAGGCTGGCCGCCCGGCTGGGCCGGGCTGTGGAGCAAGGTGCACGCGATGCCGACCCCGCGCATCAATCTTACCGGCGTCCCAGAGCAGACGGATTAGCGATGTTGGCTGGCGTGCCGTTGGCAAAGTCCACCACGTTCTTGAACGCATGGTGGAAGTACAACTCGTAGCTGTCCTGCTCGACGTAGCCCAAGTGCGGTGTCGCCAGCACGGTTGGTATCTTTAAGATCGGCGAATCTGCTGCTAACGGCTCGGAAGTGTACACATCCAGCGCGGCGTAGCCTGGCCGGCCCCGGGCCAGCGCCTGTTCCAGTGCGTCCGGCTGCACCAGCTCGGCACGGCTGGTATTCACAAACAGCGCTTGCGGCCGCATGCGCGCCAAATCGTCGGCGCTGACAATGCCGCGGGTGGCGTCGTTCAGGCGCAGGTGCAAACTCAGCACATCGGCCTGTTCAAAGAAAGCTTCGCGCGACGCCGCTACCGTGTAGCCGTCCGCCGCTGCCTTGGCGCGGCTGGCTTCACTGCCCCAGACCATCACTTTCATCCCAAAGGCACGGCCGAAACCGGCCACCATCTGGCCGATCTTGCCGTAGCCCCAAATGCCCAGCGTACGGCCCTTGAGTACGAAGCCCAGCCCGTTCAACTGCGGATTAATCGAGGCCGTCTGCCACAGCCCATCCCGCAAATTGTTCGCATAAGGGACGATCTTGCGCGCAGCGGCCATGATCAGCGCCCAAGTCAGTTCCGCCGGGGCAGTCGGCGAGCCCACGCCTTCGGCAATCGCTATCCCCAGTTCCGTTGCCGCCTCCACGTCGACGTGGCCGGCCAGCTTGCCGGTCTGCGAAATTAATTTCAGATTAGGCAACTTCGAGAGAAGTGCACGGCTGAAATGCGTGCGTTCGCGGATCAACACCAGCGCATCGAAAGGCGCCAGCCGGATCGCCAGCTGGCCCAGCCCCCGCGTCGTGCTGTTGAACACTTTTACTTCGTGGTCTGCCAACAACTCAAAACATTTCAGACTTTGAGTTGCATTTTGGTAATCATCGAGAATAGCGATTTTCATGAAAGATAGACGATGTTTTGGTTAATTTCGTAGGGAAATAACATGCTATGCGATACGCCAAATAGCTTACTACTTTACTCAACCAATTCTCCTACATTTTTGTATGGAACGCCTGTTGAGGGGTGTACAATCGGCGCAAAACCAAGGCCCGACGACCAGATCCGGGCCGCGCACGACCGCCGTACATCCGCCGACCCATTTCGAATGGACCTCTGAGCGCAAGCCATAAGCTGACGACGATCCTGCCACCACAGAATTTTAATTAGCATTGGAGAAGTACCATGAACCAACCTGTAATGGGTGGCGTCGCACCTTTGAACGCCCCAGCTTACATCAAACAGCAAAAGCTCATCAATTGGGTTGCGGAGATCGCCGCCCTGACCAAACCGGACCGTATTTACTGGTGCGATGGCTCGCAGGAAGAGTATGACCGCCTGTGCGCTGAAATGGTTGCCGCCGGCACCATGAAAAAGCTGAACCAGGAAAAACGCCCGAACTCCTACCTGGCTTGCTCGGATCCAACCGACGTGGCCCGCGTGGAAGACCGTACCTTCATCTGCTCGAAGACCAAAGAAGAAGCCGGCCCGACCAACAACTGGATGGACCCGGCCGAAATGCGCGCCACCCTGCATCCACTGTTCGACGGCTGCATGGTCGGCCGTACCATGTATGTGGTGCCGTTCTCGATGGGCCCGCTGGGTTCGCCAATCGCCCACATCGGCGTGGAACTGTCGGACTCGCCATACGTGGCCGTCAATATGCGCACCATGACCCGCATGGGCAAAGCCGTCTACGACGTGCTGGGAACCGACGGCGAATTCGTGCCGTGTGTTCACACCGTGGGCGCGCCGCTGAAAGCCGGCCAGAAGGACGTGCCGTGGCCATGCAACTCGACCAAATACATCGTGCACTACCCTGAAACCCGCGAAATCTGGTCGTTCGGCTCCGGCTACGGTGGCAACGCGCTGTTGGGCAAAAAGTGCTTCGCGCTGCGTATCGCATCGAACATGGGCCACCAGGACGCGCAAAACGGCGGCATGGGCTGGCTGGCTGAACACATGCTGATCCTGGGCGTGGAATCTCCGGAAGGCAAGAAACACTACGTGGCAGCGGCCTTCCCGTCGGCTTGCGGCAAGACCAACTTCGCCATGCTGATTCCGCCAACTTCGTTCAAAGGCTGGAAAATCACCACCATCGGCGACGATATTGCATGGATCAAGCCGGGCGCCGACGGCCGCCTGTACGCCATCAACCCGGAAGCCGGTTACTTCGGCGTGGCCCCTGGCACCAACGAAAAAACCAACTACAACTGCATGGCTTCGCTGCGCGAGAACACCATCTTCACCAACGTGGCGCTGACCGATGACGGCGACGTGTGGTGGGAAGGCCTGAGCAAGCCAGCCCCGCAGCACCTGATCGACTGGCAAGGCAACGACTGGACCCCGGACTCGACCACCAAGGCCGCGCATCCGAACGCCCGCTTTACCGTACCGGCGACCCAGAACCCGGTGATCGACCCAGCCTGGGACGATCCAGCTGGCGTGCCGATCTCGGCCTTCATCTTCGGCGGCCGCCGCTCGACCACCGTGCCGCTGGTCACCGAAGCCCGTAACTGGGTGGAAGGCGTCTACATGGCTGCGACCATGGGCTCGGAAACCACTGCTGCCGCAGCCGGCCAGATGGGCATCGTGCGCCGCGATCCGTTCGCCATGCTGCCGTTCATCGGCTACAACATGAGTGACTACTTCCAGCACTGGCTGAACCTGGGCGAGAAAGTTGGCAAGATCGATGGCGCCACCCTGCCGAAGATTTTCTGCGTCAACTGGTTCCGTACCGACGAGCAAGGCCACTTCGTCTGGCCTGGCTTCGGCGACAACATGCGCGTGCTGAAATGGATGCTGGAACGCATCGAAGGCACGGCCGGTGGTATCGAAAACATCTTCGGCACCACCCCGCGCTTCGGCGACCTGAAATGGGACGGCATTCCATTCTCGCCGGAAGAATTCGAAACCATCACCTCGATCGACAAGGATGCATGGCGTGAAGAACTGAAGCTGCACGACGAACTGTTCACCAAGCTGGCCTACCACCTGCCTGAAGAACTGAAGGCAGTGAAAGCCGACCTCGAGAAGCGTCTGGCAAAATAAGCCAGCCGGGAGGAGACAGAAACCGGGGCCGTTTGGCCTCGGTTTTTTTTGCTTGTTATTTCGCACGGGTGTGCTAAAGTTCGACCCATGGATACGTTGACTGCAAAAAGCGAGGCCACTTACGCCACCATTCTGGAGGCGGCACTGGAGATGGCGGCCGAGGAAGGCATCGGCAAGCTGTCGCTGGGCGAGTTGGCCAAGCGCACCGGGATTAGCAAGAGCGGAGTATTTTCGCGCGTCGGTTCACTCGAGGCATTGCAAGCGGCAGTATTGGATGAATATGACCGGCGCTTTGCAGCGGAGATATTTGTACCGTCGCTGGAATTACCCAAAGGCTTGCCGCGATTAATCGCGCAGATTAATGCCTGGTCGCGCCGCGCGGCCAGCGAAGGTTTGCGTAATTCCTGTTTATACAGTGCCGGAGCTTTTGAATATGACGATTTAAATGGTGGCGTTCGCGACCGTTTGCAGCAAGGCGTACAACAATGGCGTGCTTCATTGCGCCGGACGATTTTACAGGCCATTGAATTAGGCCAGTTAAAACCGGATACCGATCCAGGCCAACTGGTGTACGAGATTTACAGTTTAATCGTGGGTTTAATTCACGATACCCGTTTCCTGCGCGAAGAGCCATCCAGCCGCTACATGCAGAAGGCATTTGAGCGTTTGATCGCGTCGTACCGTTCCTGATTTTTTTAATCTAATTTCGCACGCCTGTGCGAAAAGGAGAATAGAATGCTTGCCTTAATATTGATCGTGCCGGTGGCAGCTTATCTGGTTATGCGCAGCAAGCTGTGGTGCCTGCTGCGCTCCCTTCCATCCTCGAATGACGACCTGACCTTCTACTGAGGCGAGTCATGCTGGATTTTGGCCTTTACGTGCCAATTCTTGGCATGGATTAGCGCGGATACTGGGCTTCCACCCCCAAAATGGCCTTCGGTTCGAGGTAGCTCTCCAGTCCGTATGGTCCAAACTCGCGGCCGACGCCAGATTGTTTGAAGCCGCCAAACGGGGCAATCAGGTCGTCGTGAATACCGTTAATATGCACCCGGCCGGCGAGTAATTGACGGGCGATGCGATTGGCGCGATCCAGGTTGGTGGAGCTGATATATGCCTGCAAACCATATTGCGTGTCATTGGCAATTTGAACCGCTTCTTCCTCGGTTTTATAGCTGATGATGGAAAGTACCGGGCCAAAGATTTCCTCGCGTGCAATCGTCATATTATTGGTGACGTTAATAAACGCAGTTGGACGCACGAAATAGCCGGCTTCCAGGCCTTCAGGTTTCCCCACTCCGCCGGCGAGTAATTCGGCGCCTTCATCAATGCCGATTTGAATATATTTTTGAACGCGCTCGAATTGTTTTTGATTAACCAGCGGTCCCACCGTTACTGATGGATGATGCGGATCGCCGACCACCACCGATACAACGGCAGTTTTAACAAGCTGCTTTACCAAATCCAGTTTATGTTCCGGCACCAGCAAGCGTGATCCGGCAATGCAGGCCTGGCCGTTATTCATGAAACAGGCTTGAATCGCGGCTGGAATGGCTTTTTCAAAATCCGCATCGTCGAGAATAACGTTAGCGCTTTTGCCGCCCAATTCCAGCGTCACCCGTTTCATGGTGTCGACGCCGAGTTTGGCGATGCTCTTGCCGACCGCCGTCGAGCCGGTGAATGAAATTTTGCTAATGTCTGGATGCACGCTCAGCGCCGCCCCGACCACATCGCCGCGTCCGTTGACGATGTTCACAACGCCCGGCGGCAGTTGTGCCGCATGGAAACATTCGGTCAGGATCTGGTTTTGCCGCGCGCTCAGTTCGCTCGGTTTGACCACCACCGTGCAGCCGGCCGCGATCGCGGTAGCGACCTTGTTGGCGATAAACCAGGCGCTGGAATTCCACGGCGTGATGATGCCGACCACGCCCACCGGCTCCAGCACGACTTTGGCGGTGTTCACGGTTTTCACGAACGCATGCTCGTCCATTACCTTTTTAACATCCAAAAACATCTTGGCCGTGTAGCGCGAGCGGCCGATGCTTGTGGGCAACGGGCCGCCATACTCTTCGACCAGCGCGGCGGCGGCATCATCGGCGCGCGCCAGCACCGCATCATGTAATCGTTGCAAGATGGCGCCGCGCTCGGCCAGGCTGCTGCGCGAAAACGCCGGGAAGGCGGCCTTGGCGGCGGCGACTGCGCGCTGGACGTCTTCGGCGTCGCCGAGACGCACCTGGCCGTCGCGCTGGCCGGTGGTCGGGTTGATCAGGTCGAACATCTCCTCGCCGTGCGGGGTGACGAACTGGCCGTTGATGTAGATGTGCTCGATGGTGTGCATGACAGCTCCTTGGAAGATTGATGGAGCATTCTAGGAATCGCCGCGCCGCCGCATCAGTGCGATTCCTGCCGCAGAGTTGCCTGATTCTGCAATCCATGCCGAGGTTTTAGCATTTCGTCACAATTACGCCGCGCGTGGCAGTGCGCAGCGCTACAGTGCAGGCTCACCATTTTTTATAACGATAGGCCTCCATGACAACGACTACCCGTCTCGGCGCTGCCAGCGCCCTGTTGTTCTCCCTGATCCTGGGCGTGGCCCATGCCGACACCGCCGCTCCCGACCTGGAAGCGCGCCGTGCGACCCTGAATAAGCTGATTAAAGAGCAGTGGGAACACACCATGCGCACCAGCCCGGAATGGGCGTCGCTGCTCGGCGACAAGCGCTTCAACGACAAATGGACCGACTTCTCGCAAGCCGGCATTGAAGCTGATATCAAAGTCAGCGCCGATTTCCTCAAGCGCTTCGAGGCGGTGGACACCACCGGCTTCCCGCTGCAGGAACAGCTGAACCGCGAGCTGATGATCCGCCAGCTGCGCCAGAACGTGGACGGCGCCCGCTTCAAGGACTGGGAAATGCCGCTGGCGCAGAACTCCGGCGTCCACCTCGACACGCCGCAAATCGTGCCGCTGCTGCCGTTTGAAACGGTGAAGGATTACGAGGACTACATCAAGCGCCTGCACACGCTGCCGAAACTGTTCGACCAGACCCGCGTGCAGATGCAGAACGGCGTCAAGGACAAGCTGATGCCGCCGCAGTTCCTGATTCCACAAATCGTCAAGCAGTGCGAAGACGTCGCGTCCATGAAGCCGGCCGATTCGCCGTACGCCGAACCGCTGAAGCGCATGCCGAAGACTTTCTCGGCGGCTGACAAGGAACGCCTGACCAAAGCCATCCTGGCGGCAGTGAAGGGCGACGTGGCGCCGGCCTACAAGAAGCTGGCCGTCTACACCAAAACCCAGTACCTGCCGCACGGCCGCAAGGACGTTGGCATGTGGTCGCTGCCGGACGGTGACGCGCGCTACACCTTCAAAGCACGCAATTCGACCACCACCGACATGACGCCGGAGCAGATCCACCAACTGGGCCTGTCGGAAGTGGCGCGTATCGAAGGCCAGATGCTGGAGACCGCGAAAAAGCTCGGCTACAGCGATCTGAAAGCCTTCAACAAGGCGGTGGCCGAGAATCCGGCGCTGCATCCGAAATCGCGCCAGGAGATCGTCGATCTCTATCAGAAGTACACCGACCAGATGTACCCGCAGCTGCCTAACCAGTTCGGCGTGCTGCCGAAGAATAAGGTAGAGATCAAGCCGCTGGAGCAATTCGCCGAGAAAGGCGGCCCTGGCGCCTCCTACATGCCGGGTTCACCGGATGGCAAGCGCCCGGGCCGCGTGCAGGTCAATACCGGCGATTTTGAACATCGCTCCACCATCGGCATCGAAACCACGGCGCTGCACGAAGGCGTGCCAGGCCACCACATGCAGCTGACCATCGCGCAGGAGATCAAGGGCCTGCCGGACTTCCGCCAGCAAGGCGGCTACACGGCTTATGTGGAAGGCTGGGCATTGTATTCGGAGCGTCTGGGCGAGGAGCTGGGCTTCTACCAGGATCCTTACAGCTACTACGGCCATTTGCAGGATGAGATGCTGCGCGCGATCCGCCTGGTGGTGGACACGGGCCTGCACTACAAGAAGTGGAACCGCCAGCAGGTGGTGGACTTCTTCCACGACCACTCAGGCATCGAAGAGGTGGAAGTGCAGAGCGAGACTGACCGCTACATCGTCTGGCCGGGCCAGGCGCTGGGCTACAAGATCGGCCAGCTGAAGATCCTCGAACTGCGCGACTACGCCCGCAAGGAACTGGGCGCCGGCTTCGATATCCGCAAGTTCCACGACCAGGTGCTGGGCGCTGGCGCCTTGCCGATGGACGTGCTGGAATCGCACATCAAGGATTGGGTCGCAACGGAGAAGAAGACCGTCGCAAATCAATCTTCGTAACCCACCAGGCCTTGTTCTGGAAGGTGAAGTCAAGGGCGTGCAATGGCACGACCTTGCCTTCACTGGCTGTCACCTCGCCCGGCTTGGGCAGAAAGCTGGCAGCGGCGCCGTTGTCGGTGCTGCTGTCCGCAAGCGCATCCAGCGCCTGTAACAGGCGCTGGTCGTCGCGCTTCATGGCGGTGCAGACGCCGTACTGGTCGCACACCTGCACCGGGAAGGCGATGAAGCGCACCGCGCGGTCCAGCATGTCCTCGTTCCCCAGATAGTTGAACACCCAGCCCGCGGCATCGGCCAGATCGCGTGCGCGCGCCAACACGGCCTCGTTTTCGCGTAGCAGCTCTTGTCGCATCGAGCGGCCCTCGCCGTACAGCATGTCGTCCACGCGCCAGCCGCTTTCTTCTCTCACCAGCACGTAGCGGATATGGCGCTCGTAGGCGGCGCCCATGTCCGGATGGACGTTGAAGCTGGCATCGACCGTGTTCTCGCCGGAGCGCGTCACGTTGAAATGGGCGCGCTCGAAGTCCAGGCTGGGCGGGACTTCCTGCGTATCGAGGAACACATCGCCGTCGGCGCCGTAGCCACAGATATCGTCGCCGCGCGACAGGCTGTCGCACAGCTGCAGGTTGGCGTCGACCAGCGCTTCCAGTTCCTTTGAATAGAAGGAGCCAGTCGGCAGCTGGCTCGCTTGCCGCGACTCGGGCCGCGCCAGGTGATCCTTGTAGAAGTTGGTGATGAGGTCCAGTTGCTGCTGTTTCTCCGACCACGATTTGTCGGCCAGCAGGGCGGCAATAGCCAGCACGAACAGCACCATCCCCAATGGCAGCAAGCGTTTCTTCTCGATCTTCATAGCGTGGTTCGAAGTTTTTTTATGTCCTGCATCGGCGGCGCGCCGAACTGGCGGCGGTATTCGCGGCTGAATTGCGAAGCGCTTTCGTAGCCGACTTTGTAGGCGGCAGTGGTGGCGTCGGTTTCGCCTGCCAGCAGCAGCGCGCGCGCCTGCTGCAAGCGCAACTGCTTTTGATACTGCATCGGTCCCATCGTGGTCACCGCCTTGAAGCGGCGGTGCAGGCTGGAGACGCTCATGTGGGTGGCTTGCGCCAGGTCTTCCACTTTCACCGGCTGGTCGTAATGGTCCTTGAGCCAGGCGATGGCTTTGCTGATGCCGCGGTCCTGCTGGTCGAGCACAATGTTCTGGTACAGCTGGCGGCCGTGGGCGCCGGTCAGCATGCGGTAGATGATTTCCCGTTTCAGGCCGACGGCAAGAAACGCCGCTTCCGCAGGCGGAGCCTGCAGCAAGCGCACCAGTTGGTATAAGCTCTCCTGCAAAGCGTCATCGGTCTGACCGACGTAGGCGGCTCGCACCGGCTCCTGCGTATCGACGGTGAGTTTCGCTTCCAGCACGATGGCCGCAATCTCTTGCGGATCGAGCTCGATGTTGAGCAGCAGGTAGGGCTTGTCCGCCGTGGCGCGCACGATGTGGCCGGAGGCCGGCATGTCGACCGACACCACCATATATTCACCGGGGCCGTAGTCGAGCACTTCGTCGGCCAGGTGCACGCGCTTGTGCCCTTGCAGGATGACGCAGCACGAAGGTTTGAGCACGCCCTTTGTTACCGGCGTCGGATGCGAGGAACGCAGCAGCGATAAAAACGGAATGCTGGTCGCCACCCGCTGCTCGTCCAGCGCATGCTGCTGGACGATGTCGATCATGTGATCGAGCCGCGTAGGGGCGAGATCGCGTTTCATTTTATTTCAACAGCGGCACCAGGTATTTGCCGGTGACGCTGGCTGCGTTGGCCGCCACTTCTTCCGGCGAACCGGTGGCGATGATCTTGCCGCCGCCCGCGCCGCCTTCCGGACCCAGGTCGACAATCCAGTCGGCAGTCTTGATCACGTCCAGATTGTGCTCGATGATGACCAGCGTGTTGCCCTGGTCGCGCAGGCGGTGAATTACTTTCAGGAGCAGATCGATATCGTGGAAGTGCAGACCAGTAGTCGGCTCGTCCAGGATGTACAACGTGCGACCGGTGTCGCGCTTGGACAGTTCCAACGACAGCTTGACGCGCTGCGCCTCGCCGCCCGACAGCGTGGTGGCGCTCTGACCGAGCTTGATGTAGCCCAGGCCCACATCGAGCAGCGTATGCAGCTTGCGCGCGATCAGCGGCACCGGCTTGAAGAACTCGTGCGCGTCTTCCACCGTCATGTCGAGGATTTCGGTGATGTTCTTGCCCTTGTACTGCACTTCCAGCGTTTCGCGGTTATAGCGCTTGCCGTGGCAGACGTCGCACGGCACGTACACGTCCGGCAGGAAGTGCATCTCGACCTTGATCACGCCATCGCCCTGGCACGCCTCGCAGCGGCCGCCCTTGACGTTGAACGAGAATCGGCCGGCGCTGTAGCCGCGCTCTTTCGCGGTCGGCACGGTGGCGAACAAATCGCGGATCGGCGTGAACAAACCGGTGTAGGTCGCAGGGTTGGAACGCGGCGTGCGGCCGATCGGCGCCTGGTCGACCGAGATCACCTTGTCGAAGTGTTCCAGGCCGCTGATGGTGTCGTGCGGTGCAGGCTCGGTCTGCGAACCATACAAGTGGCGCGACAGTGCCGGGAACAGCGTGTCGTTGATCAGCGTTGATTTGCCGGAGCCGGAGACGCCGGTCACGCAGGTCATCAGGCCGACCGGCAGCTTGAGGTTGACCTTTTTCAGGTTGTTGCCGGTGGCGCCGGTGATGACCAGCTGCTTGTCCGGATCGGCCACGTGGCGCTTCTTCGGCACTTCGATTTTTTTCGCGCCGCTCAGGTACTGGGCAGTCAGCGATTTTTTATTCTTGAGGATATCCTTCAGCGAGCCGGAGGCGATGACGTCGCCACCGTGCACGCCGGCGCCCGGACCCATGTCGACGATGTAGTCGGCGGTACGGATGGCGTCTTCGTCGTGTTCCACCACCAGTACGCTGTTGCCAATGTCGCGCAGGTGTTTCAGCGTGTCGATCAGCCGGTCGTTGTCGCGCTGGTGCAGGCCGATCGACGGTTCATCCAGCACGTACATCACGCCGGTCAGGCCGGAGCCGATTTGCGACGCAAGACGAATACGCTGCGCTTCGCCGCCCGACAGGGTGTCGGCGCTGCGGTCCAGCGACAGGTAATCCAAGCCGACGTTGTTCAGGAACTGCAGGCGCGAGATGATCTCTTTCACCACGCGGTCGGCGATTTCCTTTTTCGCGCCTTTGAGCTTGAGCTGCTCGAAGAACGACAGCGTATCGCGCAGCGGTTTCTCGGCGATCTCGTAGATGGCCTTTTCCTGCTTGCCGCTGCCGACCTTCACGTAGCGCGCTTCCACGCGCAGGCGCGCGCCTTCGCACGACGGGCACTTTTTCTCGTTGATGAATTTCGCCAGTTCTTCCTTCACCGCCATCGAATCGGTTTCGCGGTAGCGGCGCGCCAGGTTGGTGACCACGCCTTCAAACGCATGCTCCTTGACCACGGTGCGGCCGCGCTCATTGATGTAGGTGAACGGGATTTGCTGCTTGCCCGAGCCATGCAGGATCACTTCCTGCGCTGTCTTCGGCAGCTGCTCGAACGGCAGGTCCAGGTCGAATTCGTAGAACGCCGCCAGGTTGGACAGCATCGAGAAGTAGAACTGGTTGCGGCGGTCCCACCCCTTCACCGCGCCGGAAGCCAGCGACAGATTCGGGAAGGCGACGATGCGCTTCGGATCGAAGAACTCGATGTGACCGAGGCCGTCGCACTCCGGGCAGGCGCCCATCGGGTTATTGAACGAGAACAGGCGCGGCTCCAGCTCCTGCAGCGAATAGCCGCAGGTGTTGCAGGCGAACTTGTTGGAGTAGACGTGCTCCGTACCGTTATCCATCTCCAGCGCCACGGCGCGGCCGTCGGCCAGGCGCAGCGCGGTCTCGAAACTCTCGGCCAGGCGCTGCTTGATATCGGCGCTGACTTTCACGCGGTCGATCACCACGTCGATGGTGTGCTTTTCGGTTTTCTTCAGCTTCGGCAGGTCGTCCACTTCGTAGATCTTGGCGTCGTGGGTGCCGCTCTGCACGCGGAAGCGGATGAAGCCCTGCGCCTGCATGGCTTCGAACAGGTCGACGTGCTCGCCCTTACGGTTGGCCACCACCGGCGCCAGGATCATCAGCTTGGTGCCTTCGGGCAGAGCCAGCACCGCGTCCACCATCTGCGAGACCGTCTGCGCAGCCAGCGCCTGGTCGGGGTGGTTGATGCAGTACGGCGTGCCAACACGCGCGTACAGCAGACGCAGATAATCGTGGATCTCGGTCACGGTGCCGACCGTCGAACGCGGGTTGTGCGAGGTGGCTTTCTGCTCGATCGATATGGCCGGCGACAGGCCTTCGATCAGGTCGACGTCCGGCTTTTCCATCAGCTGCAGGAACTGGCGGGCGTAGGCCGACAGCGATTCCACATAGCGGCGCTGGCCTTCGGCATACAGCGTGTCAAACGCCAGCGACGATTTGCCGGAGCCGGACAAGCCGGTAATCACGATCAGCTTGTTGCGTGGCAGGTCGAGATTGATGTTTTTCAGGTTGTGCGTGCGTGCGCCGCGGATGCGGATCTGTTCCATTGAATTTGGCCCTTAGAGTCAGCCCGTTACTATAGCCGGGTTTAGATATATGCGCCGACCTTGTGCCAGATCATGATGCGTAAGGTGCGGTACTGTATATAATACCAGTATTTTCTTGCGCCGTTTCAACTTGGCGTGGACTATAATTCCTTGTTTCGCATTTCATAGTCCGCCGTGCAGACGGCGGAGGTCGTTACTCAGGAGTCTTATTCATATGGCATCAGTCAACAAAGTCATCATCGTCGGCAATCTGGGTCGCGATCCGGAAATTCGCTACATGCCTAGCGGTGACGCGATCGCCAACATTGCTGTGGCGACATCGTACAAATCGAAAGACCGCAACACCGGCGAGCAGAAAGAGCAGACCGAGTGGCACCGTATTTCCTTCTTCGGCCGTCTGGCTGAAATCGTCGGCCAGTACCTGAAAAAAGGTTCGTCGGTCTACGTGGAAGGCCGCCTGCAGACCCGCAAGTACACCGACAAGGACGGCGTGGAAAAGTACGCAACCGACATCATCGCTGAAAACATGCAGATGCTGGGCGGCCGCGCCGGCATGGGCGGCGACAACATGGATGACGGCGGCGGCTACGGCGGCGGCGGTGGCTACGAAGCCCCACCACAGCGCCAGGCTCCGGCCCCGCGCCCGCAAATGGCGCCACCGGCACCAGCACCGCGCCCGGCGCCACGTCCAGCGCCGAACTTCTCGGACATGGATGACGACATTCCGTTCTAAGCGTACTTGGCGTAGTGAAGTAAATAGAACCCCGTGACTCTCTCGAGTTATGGGGTTTTTTTTGTGGCGAGATTTTCTTCAGGTTTCAATGAAAATTAAAAAATTTGTCGTTACGGGCCTGATGCTTGTCGGACTGCAGGGCATTACCGATCAAGGACAGGCTGCAACATCTGAAGCTAGTTCGGACGCTGTTAGTCGGAGTCCGCGGCCGCAGGTGCTTGTGCTCCTTCAAGCAGCGCAAGTACATCAGCAACAGAAAAAGCCAGAGCTGGCGCTGAAGAAGTTAGCGGAGATTGACGCCATTCCCGATCTGACAGAGTGGGAAAGATATCTACAGGCCAGGACAACAATCGATATCATCAAATTCAACAGCGACACAGAAGCGATGATCAAGGCTCTTCTTGTTATCCGGCCCATGCCTTATTTACCGCCGCAGGAGGCAGTTCTTTTTGACCAAATCCTGGCCGGGAGCTATCTAAAGACGGGACAATATGCTCGCCTGATCGATACCATGTCGGCTGATATCCAGGCTGGGCGCCACCCCGAACTCCTCGGGTTCTTGGCATTCGCCTATTTCCTAAGCGGCGATTTCAAACATGCCGCCCTTGTGCAGCGCGACTTCATCAATAGCGCAGCGGCTACTGCAACGCCTGCGGACGCAGGAGCCTGGCTGTTACTGGCAAACGCTTGTAACAAAATTAACGATTCCAACTGCTATCTTGAGTCACTTGAGAAAGCCCTCGAGCTCGAGTATTCAGACGTCGTAATGCAGTCATTGCTGATCAGGCTCGGTAATAATGGGAATCACGTGGATCGGTTGCAAGTCGAGATCTACCGGCTTGGACAGCAGTTTAAGCCACTCCGGACGTCAGAGCTCATCGACTTCATTCGCCTGCTCCTACTGAATGGCGCGCCGGCTGAAGCAACTACCCTGGTTGAAACGGCGTTCAAGAGTGGTGCGCTAGGTAAGGGGGAAGACGCGCCCCGTCATGAAAGGTTGAGAGCGCTGGTGGCGAAGGAATATGCACGCGCCACCACGCAGCCGGAATTAATTCTGAAGCACTACAAGACAGGCCGCCAATCCGACAAAATCGTTGAACTTGGCTACGACTTGGTCCATGCCGGCTCGACGCCTAAGGGTATTGAGCTGATCGAGTCAGCGATAGCAAGCGGAGAAATAAAGGATATGGGCGTCGCCAAGCTGCACCTTGGTCTTGCTTATGCAATGGCTGGACGCAATGAAGAAGCCGCTGCGCAATTAAGTAGTATTCCTGGAGATGAAAATCTGGCGCGGCTTGGGCGCTTATGGGCTATCCAGAATAAACAGTCAGCATTGGCGAAGCCGCGCAAGCCTGCATCCTAGTTACGCGGCATGGCCTGCTCCACCGTCACCCGCGCCCGCGCGAAGGCTTGGCGCAGGACGTTGAGGTCGCCGATGTGGTTGGCCAGTAGTAGCACCAGTTGCGCGTCCAGCATTTTGCTCTGGCCTTCGTCGAGGCCGTGGTGCGAGTCGGTCAGCATGTCGTAGAAATCTTCGAAGTTGTCGAGATTCTGTTGCAGGTTCAGTTGTGCGTTCATGCCGGCTCCTCACGCAGTCAGGAAGCGGCCGGTGCACAGGGCGTACAGCGTGTGCAGCGCCAGGCCGAGGATGGCGGCCGTCAGCAGCGCCAGCAGCAGCAAGGCGATCAGGCCCAGCACCACGCCGCCCACCGCATCGGCGTAGATCATCGCTGCGTTGGCCAGTGCCGCCAACGGGAAGCCGATCGCCCACCACGCCGGCGAGAACGGCGCCGGCCGCGTCGCCAGGCGCCAGGCCACAATCACGAACAGGAACAAGCCGAAGTAGAACAGCAGCGCCGCAAACATGTCCACGTGCTGCACCAGGTTGACGTAGGCGATGAAGCCCACCGCAAAGGGCGCCACCAGGATCATCTTGGACGGCCGCATCGGGGCAGCCAATGGCTCGTGATGAATCAGGCGCGAGAAGATCAGCACGAAAAACACGATGGCGCTGACGCCGCCCACCGCCGCCGCCAGCAGGTTGATCTCATGCGTCCATTCCGCCTGCAGTGCGCCGCCGGTGACCACGATATCGAGGCTGCCGACACCGGCAATCAGCCATGCCGGCGCCACGCTGGTGGGCGCTGCGCCGCCGTTGAACAGGCGCGAGATGATCATCACGCTGAGCGCCAGCGTGACTGCCGTGCCGATGCTCCACACCACCAGTTGCGCGCTCGCGCTAAAGCCGCCGATCACGCTCGACAGCAGCAAGATGCTGATGCCTATCGTGCCAAAGAAACTCGCCATCACCGGATGCGTGAACTCCTGCCGCACCAGGTCCGGGTAACGAACCAGCTTGCTCAGGTAGGACAGCGCCAGCACGCCGAACAGCAGCAACGCCAGCACGCCGATGGTGTTGGCCACCGCGATGTCGGCGCCGTAGTATTTGCCGGCGAGCCGCCACGCCAGCGCGAGGCCGGCCACGCTCATGACTGAACCGAACAGGCTGACCGGCATATAGCGGGCAGAAGGCAAGGCGCGCGCGGCAGGCGCGGCAAGGGGTGAGGCAGATTCCATGATGACTCCGTTGAAGGGCGATGCAGGAATTCTGCCGCAGCAAAACAGCGCCGTGCGCGGCGTGACCCAAAACCGCTACTGCTTGTCCCGAAACCGCTCGCGGTACTGTTTCGGCGTGGTCTGCAGCTGGCGTGCGAAGATCATGCGCATGCGCGTGGCGTTGTGGAAGCCGCAGCGGAAGGCCACGGTTTTCAGCGGCACGTCGGTCTCTTCCAGCAGCTTGCGGGCGAAGTCGATGCGCACCTGGTCGACAAACACCGACGGCGTGACGTGCGCATGCTTGGCAAACGCGCGCGAGAAGGTGCGGCGGCTGATGCCCACCGCATCGGCAATCTGTTCGATGCTGAGGTCGTCGCTGATGTGGTCGGTGACGTATTTCAGCACGCGCGCCACCAGCGAATCCTCGTCCGGCCCCACCGCCAGGTAGGGACTGTATTGCGACTGGCCGCCGTCGCGGCGGATGTAGACGATCAGCTGCTTGGCCACCTTCAGCGCCAGGTCGTGGCCCCAGTCCTCGGCGATCAGGGCCAGGCACAGGTCGATGCCGGCGGTGACGCCGCCGCAAGTGTACAGGTTGCCGTCGCGGACGAAGATCTTGTCGGGCCGCACGTGCGAGCCGGGGAACTGGTCGGACAGGCGCTGCGCATGGTCCCAGTGGGTGGTGATTTCACGGCCGGCCAGCAAGCCGGCGTGGCCGAGCAGGAACACGCCGTTGCACACGGCGCCGACCCGGCGCGCACCGTAGGCGCGCTGGTGCAGCCATTGCACGAAGTCCGGCTCGGGGCGGTACTCCGGATAGCGCGGGCCGCCGGCCACCAGCAGCAGTTCGCCGTCGACCGCGTAGTTCCGGTAGTCGTGGTGCACCTTGAACTCCATGCCGCTGGAGCACATCACGCCGTCGGCGCGGCCGCCGACCAGCGTGATCTCGTAATGATCCTGCTTGGGCAGGTAGCTGTTGGCTTGCGCGAATACGTCGAGCGGGCCGGCCACGTCCAGCGCCTGCACCCCGTCGAGTACTACCAGGGTGAGCTTCATTGTTTTTTCGGCGGCAAGATCTCCTTGCGGAACCAGTTTTCGAGCATGTTCATCTCGTAACCGTACAGCTCTTGCTGGTACCGGTTGGCGCCAAGCTGGTAGTTCTGATCGGCCAGCTGCTGTTCGCCGCTGCGGATCACCTGGCCATCTTGCTCGATGCGGTAGCGCAGGTGCATGCGTGGCCAGTCGGCCTGGCCTTTGGTCACGCGGATGTCGCGCACCGGGACGCGCGGGAAGACGTCGCCCGCCAGATCGATATCGAGGAATTCCACCGTCAGCACCTGTCCTGCCGGCAGCCGCTCGGACAGCTGGTTGAGGTGCCGGGTGAAGATGTACTCCATCGACTCCAGGTCTTTGTAGTGACGCGGCACGTCGGTCATGGCGTCGGTATTCACGTAGCTGACGTTCGCCGTCGCGGCGGCGCTGGCTGCTGCGATCGTCAAGACGACCGCAGCAGCGATTTTCAACGCAGGCGTATTCATGGCAGGCCTCTCTGGCAAAGATAGATAGCGCCTGACTATACGCCGTTTCGGCGGCTCAGGTGCGGGCCTGCAGCACTTCCACTTGCCGCTCGGCCAGCAGCGGCAGGGCGCAGCCGACCACCAGCGACTGGTAGTGCGCCGACTGGCGGTGCGCTTCCAGCGCGGCCTCGCCGGCGTAGTGCTCGAGCAGCAGCAACTGGTGCGGCTGGTCGACGCCACGGTAGACCTCGTAGCCGAGGCAGCCCGGTTCGGCCAGGGTCTGCGGCCGCATCTCCGCCAGGATGGCCAGCACGTCGCCCAGCTTGCCTTCGGCCGGGCGCCAGCGCGCCACCACGGTGATCACGTCGGCGGCGGCGCTCATGCTGCTTCCCCTTGCAGCGCCTTGACGATTTCCTTCGCCAGCGGACCGCCGGAGGCAGGGTTCTGGCCGGTCATCAGGCGGCCGTCAACCACCACTTTTTCCTGCCACACGTCGGCCGAGGCGTACTCGGCGCCTTCAGCGCGCAGCGCGGTTTCCAGATTGAACGGCACGTCGGCCTGGGCGTAGCCGGCTTCCTCGTCATTGGAGAACGAGGTCAGCTTGCGGCCGTGGACCAGCGGCGTGCCGTCTTCCAGTTTGACGCCAAGGAAAGCAGCCGGGCCGTGGCAGACGGCAGCCACGATCTTGCCGGCTTCCCACGCGGCCAGCACGGCGCGCTTCACATCGGGATCG
>Ga0105244_10001155_pt1 | contig 21864 bp, 12 predicted proteins | sample KBSM44metaG_FD_80423 | JGI IMG/M metagenome (GOLD analysis project Ga0105244, IMG submission 80423) | Miscanthus rhizosphere microbial communities from Kellogg Biological Station, Michigan, USA - KBS M4-4 metaG | ecosystem: Host-associated > Plants > Roots > Rhizosphere > Soil | place... | reverse complement strand
GTTACCTACCTGCTTTTTGAGAGCCGATAGGGCTTGCTCGTACATGTCACGAATATCATGCTGAAGTCTACCTCCGTGGCTCAGGATGACTGAAATGCCACCTTTCAGATATTCATTAACATTGTGATGCAACTGCAGGGAAAGATGAGTGAGATCTTGATCTTGATTTTGCTTCGTAAGCTGCTCACTGTGATTCGTCTCTGTTGAAGTATGCAATTCGTTGTTGTCAGCAGGTCCAGCGGGCTTTAACAAAAAGACCAGATAATCGTAATGATCCCTGCAATGCCAGGTATGAAAAGCCGTATTAAATAACTCACACGCAATGTTGGTCACAGCGTATTCAAACAATTGCAGGCTGGTCGTCGTATACCTGGTGAAATGCTCTTCCAACCGCACCAGAACAAGCTGCACATTATCTTCCGCACTGAAGGGTAACTGATAATGGCCCAACTTATCGTTCAAAACATCTTCTGACTAAAGATTACCTTCAATCAGTTGATTCAGCAACCTGTCCTTCAGCGAAGGCAGGTGCTCACGAAATGAGTTCATGGCTTGTTCATAGGACAAAGCCCTGCGAATCTGTTCTTCAATGGACAGCACTGTTTTTTCGAGACAGGATGCCAGCTTTTCGACATCCAGCGGTTTCAATAAATACTCGACAACACCATATTTCGTCGCTTCTTTGGCATACTCAAACTCGGCATAACCGGTAAGCAAAATGCAGGGAAGGTTGGGTTTTACCGCCTTGATCTGCCGTATCAGTTCAAGTCCGTTCATGACAGGCATTGAAATATCAGTGATCACAATGTCTACCGTTTGTTCCTCCAGAATGGATAATGCCTGCATGCCGGAGTATGCTTTGTGAATACGCTCAATACGGTATTGATCCCATGGGAATGAGATCTCAAGATCGTCGATCACATAGGATTCATCGTCAACTAACAGAATCTGATGCATCTGCAATATCCTCCTTATGTATAGTAATGATGTACGTGGTACCTTCATATAGGCTGGATTGTATGGACAAGCCCGATCGTTTGCCATATGTAAGCTTGATTCGCTGATTTACATTTCGGACTCCAGTTCCAATCTGTTCTTCTGGACGTGTTAATTCATCCATATGCTCACTGATGAGTGCAAGCCGTTCTGCTGGCATGCCTACACCATTGTCTGCAACCGTGATACGTATGAACTCCTGATCCTGCTCTGCACGAATTGTAATTTTCCCAGGACCCATGGAAGGTTCTATCCCGTGTTTGACACCATTTTCAACGAGCGGTTGCAGGATCATGCGAGGAATGCGAATAGATAGAAGCTGTTTTGGCACATGAATCTCACAGGTAATACTCTTTTTTCGCATATGTATGATGGACATGTAGTGATTCACAAAACGGAGCTCTTCACCAAGCGTTGTATCCATATCTTCAATGCGGTGAATATAACGGCAATAGGCAGCCAGTTCCAGGGTCATGGCGGTTACAGATTCATAGTCTTTGACACTGGATTTGCTCTGAATATAGTTGAGGCAGTTATATAGAAAATGTGGATTGATCTGGGCTTGATACTGCTTCAACCTGGCCTCTTTGACCGAAAGCTCTCCAAGTAGCACCTGCTCGATTAACGTCTGAGTATTCTCGGCCATTCGGTTAAACGACCGGCCTAATATTCGAAACTCAAGAGTCTGGGTTTCATCAACACGGCTGGAGAAATCTCCCCGGTCAAAACGATCAATCGCTTTACGCAAACGAATAATCGGTTGTTGGATCTGATTTCGCAGCGCCAGAGTGTACAGTAGAGAGAGCAGAAGCATCGCCATCAGCGCCAGCACAAATAATGTATTGTTACGTGAGATAGACTGTTGCAATTGATTGGTAAGATGGTAATCAATAAAGTACAAATCGAGAATACTTGCTTTCATATAACTGATGAAATAATTCTGATCCTGAAATTTGATTTCGAAGAAACCGCTATCATTTCTGATCTGTGGAATAACCTGTGCGTCAGCTTCGGCAAGTTGTGAGGAGCCTGCTCCCCGGATTGCTGTCTTAAAATGCGAATCATAAAGCATGGGTGTGCCGGAAGTATATTCAGACATCATTTTCTGCAACACCTCCAAGGATATTCGAATCTCGATGTACATTGGTCCTCGATGTCCCTTGGTAAGATGCGAATAATACCCCGTACCATCCTTGTTCATATGTAACGTCCATTTATCCAGCGGATCTTTGGACATGACAAACGGCTGAAATGAAAATTCACGGTCCGAAGATACGGTAGCCTTCTCATCTGGATAATATAGAATGATCGTATTGTTCCAAGCCGTTGAAGCACTGTTAAGGGCCAACTTCTCCATTAGCTCGAGTTTGGCTTTGTATTTAGCAAAATCATTCCCGTAAGTGAGAGCATACGTATATCCTCTAACCGACTGATCCTCGGATAATGTCAGCGCATTCATTAATACCTGCTCAAATTGATTAGACAGCTGGGAGGACATGAAACGTACTTCGCCCAGTTTATTCTTCTGCAGCTCACGCTGAATTTCATCTACGTTTAATCGATAGATCCACCAGAAGATCAGGATGATTAGTACAAACATCAAAACCAGGCCCAGCGCCAGTTTTTGAAAAATAGAAGCGTTTTCTTTTGAAAACTTTTCCTTCAACATATTTTTCCCCCTGTGCAGCAAAGAAGCATAATGACTATCCTTTATTCTACAATAACTTTTTGTACAAGGGGAAGGAACTTGAAGCTTCTAAAGTCATGGGCGTCCTTGGAATGAGCTGAATCCAGCTAAAAAAGAGGGTTCTGTCGTATTTTAATAAAGCAACCGGCTCGATAAAAGACAAATGTTGGCGGATATTTATCAATTATACGAAATTTGACACATGAAAAATCTATGTTATTATGTATAACAATAGAAAAATTTTACACATTAAAGAATTGCTGTAGTTAAATTGAATTTTATTGGATAATCCAATGGTTCTACATAGCATTCTGCCCATATACTTTACCCTTCGCTAAAAAAGTCAGAATAGTTTTCGTATTGTACTTTGGAAAAGGTCACGACGTAAAATTACATGACACTCTTCTTATTCTACTCAAAGTTGAAAAGTTGAAAGAGTAAATCCCGCACATTCTTTGTCCAAAATTTCAATACAAAACTCATATTACTCAATCTCACATGATCTCTTTTGTATCACATCATATTTGATAGACTTATCAACAAAATAACACGTCAGATTATTCAAAAAGGATGGTGTTATATATGCATTCTAAAGAAGTAGGGATTCCTTTTCTTATTGAAAGTAAGATAAAGTCAAAATATGAAATATTAGAATCTGATGTATTGAAAACCCTGGAACAAAAGAGGAACAAACTCCCCTTAAAAATAGAAGATAAACTATGGATTTATAACGATAATTTGATTAACAGAGTTACTTTTGCTAAAAAAACACATGATCGATTAGCTCATACAACGAATCTAATTACCATTGGAGGTAGATGGGGAACTGAGGGGTTTAATTCCATTGCACCTCTGATCTATACAATCGTTTCTTCCTTTCTCCATAACGGGAAACACCATCTTCTAAAAAGCCATGCACCTGAGATTCTGTATCTTTTTCCAAAATTCCGTTCCGAGTCTCCTTTTGTGAATGCTCAAAATCTTGAAGATATTGCACTTCCTCCATCACGTCGTAGGTTGCATAAAGAATCGGAACAAATGTTCAGAGTTACACAAGCCATTGTAAAATTGTTATTAGAATATACAAAACATCTGAATCACACAAACACCATAATTCTATTTGACCAGATCGACAGAATGGACGAACATTCTCTTCGATGTTTTGCCCGCTTGTCTAAGTGTATTGAGCATCATCCCATTGTCATTGTTGCAACCGTATCCGAAGCCAGTGAACGTGATTCCCGTTTCCACATGGCATCACATAACGATATCTGCATGCATGTCAATCTGGCGGAAAACAGAAATAAATTACTTGAAAGTCTGTACCATCAAATCAAACCTAGTATATATGAATTAACAGACTTGAAAGATGAGAACCAAAGTGACTGTTCATACGAGAATTCATTAACCATGCAGCCTGTAAACAATGAAACTCACAAATCAGCACAGCTTCTAGACAGCATTACCAATGGAGATGTAGACCATCTTGATGAATTGTTACTTGAAGCGCTAGAGATCAGTGTTTTCACGCAAAATTATGAACATGCGCTGTTTCTCATCAATAAGGCATCCCCGTATATCCACAATCTGAGGAAAGAGACACACGTTGAACTATGGATTTATATGGGCTTATGTTATGCATTCATGGTTGAATATGATAAAGCATTAGCTATATTCAAGAATGCACTTTCCCTTTCAGAAGATACATTAAAAAAGTCGGAATTACATTTGTATGTAGCATTGCTGTGTACGAAACGTTTGAACAAACCATTAGTAGGAAGGGAAATTATTGATCAGGCACTCCAGAGTATTGAGGGAACAACCGGTTCCGAAGTAGAAGTGGAGCGTACTTGGTTACATAACCTAAGGGCACTTACCTTCGTGGGAACGGGCGATCTGGCTCAGGCATTTAAAGAGTGCAAACAAGGGTTGGAACATATAAAAGAGGGCAATCGGAAAGAAGATGCTATCCATATCAAAATCAACTTAATCTCCAACATATCGGTCTTATTTGAATCGATGAAGAAGGTAGATGCTGCGCTCAAACATTGGTCAAAATTTGAACCGTTTGTCATACATTCAAGCCCGGTTTTTACAAAGCATTATTTATATAGAAAAGCAGGCCTGCTTTTTAAACTTCAGCGATATGCTGAAGCCATTGAGTCATTAGAAGATAGTTATCGAATTGCCAAAGAGATGAATGATGCTTTTCATATGGATATCATCGCCAGAAGCATAGGAGCCATATATTTCGAGCAGGAGATTTACGATAAAGCGACGCAATGGTACAGCCAAAGTCTTGATTCCAAGCTGGCTCTTATGCAAGATGAAGATCTTCCACGGGTTGCAACGGCGTTAGCCATATGTCTGGAAAGACAAGGAAACGGGGAAGCAGGGAAACAGGAAATTTTGAATAGCTTAAAAGTTCAATCCCAAGGAAGCGCTGCGCAAAAAGCATCAGAAATCGTACTAAAATGGGATCAAAAAAGAGATGAGACGTGGGAGAGTTACGTAAAATGGTCAATCCAAAAACCAGAAACCAAACTAAATCGGCCTTTTGATCTTACTAATCTTTATTATGAAAAAGCGGAGAGAATCCGTGTGGGCTAAAACATCCACCTGGGAATGGTTAAAACCCTTTGTTTTACGTAGCACATCTCTCCCTATTGAAGATATTCTTCAGCTAAGAGTAGTTAAAACGAAGGATTATTTTCATCAATGGCAAAAAGCTACGAAAGTTTTGAACGATTGGTGCAGCCAATGGATTGAAGAAATAAGAACTATTCCGAAGCAAAAGATCCTACTTTCCCAACAGCGTAGAATCATCCGAAGAATAAAACAGAAGAACCCTTTAACTGAAAATGATAAAACAACGCTACTGAACTGGCATATGGAAGAGAAAATCCAATTTTATTCACTTAAAAATCAAGAGTTGGTCCAGCTTGAAATGTTAACTCGTAATACATTTGAGCAAGAACTCGGACTTGTACAACAAAAACTATTTGAACTGTATCAATCGGAGCGTTATGATCGAGCGCTTTATACAATTAACTCGGCATTTTGGAGTTTTTATCAATCTTATAAGCGAAAAGAGCATACAAAGCATAGTCAGAAAAGACAAATGGGAAGAACTCTTTTCGCCTATATTCAACGTGTTACCACAAAAAACGATACGATGGGTGAATTTGGCCCCATTAGTTATGGCGTTTTAGATCGAGGAGCACCCCTTAAAGAAAGAAAGATTATAGAGAAAAAAGCATTCATGTCACATCAAGCGCTACAAAAAATATTAACTGCTATAAAGCATGACTTGGGTACAAATGCAGCGGAGTGGAGACTTCCTTCTTCCGCTGTAGATGGCTTAGATGAATTGCAGCTTCTTCTGAAATCAGGAGATTGTAATTCACCTAAATGGTCCGCTGTATTGTCTGAGATCAAGCACAATCTAGAAAAGTATGGAAGTAGTTTTTCACCCATTGAAAAGAGTAACACCTTAGCTAAAATCGAAGAGATGTATACCGAAATTACAGGAGAGCATTATCAAGGTAAAAACACCCAATATTTTGCTGACAAAACCTTAGTATACGAGGAGTGTTACGATCAGCAATTTTTGCCCGTCGTTATCTCGGAAGATCTTTGGCAGGAATTAGACCAAACGATATTGATCCAAGCAAAACTTCGATTAGAGCGGTGGAAGGCATTCCAGAGAACGGCAGTACAACAATTTGAAAAAATAAGTCATGGCCGTTCATCCGTACCAGTAAAGAGGTGGATATCGTATTGGCTTCGGAATCCTGCAGTTATTGAAAATCAGTCCATGGTCAAGTTTCTAGAGAGTTGGTTAGTTGAAGATCAGGGGAATTTTTACATTCAAGTGCCTCAAAACGTATTGCAAGAATGGAGATCAGAAATGGACTCATTCAGGTGGCTTCTTTCTCCTGATCTTATGATCATTGGCAATGAAAGCAAAACAGGAATTGAAGTTTCATCCATTGTTATAGGAGAGCTTCATCATGGATTTACGGGTGATGGGTGGATGCAATATTTTAACATCGAAAAAGATAAGATACGACAAACGGTCCAGAACGCCTTACAAGTCGAACACAGCACACAGTCGTGGGCCAATTGGGTATTTAAACGCACGATGAAAAGCACCCCACAAGAATATCCAGGTCTTTGCGTTGAATTAACAGGTGTCTCTGAATCGATCAAGGAGAATATTTTGTCTTTAGAGCAACTCGAAGTGCGAATTAAAAATAATGAAGTAGCTCTTTTTATAAAAGACTCGCAACAATGTTTACATTTTTATTCTCCTTCTCTTGGATTTAAAGAGGAAACCTTTTTCCCATTTGCTCTATTCGGTACACCCATTTTTGATCCACCTAAATCGATATCAAAAGGTAGACACGCACCCGTTAAAGTAGGAAGAGTCACCATGATACGCGAACATTGGAGATTTGAGCCTTCAGATTGGGTCGGTGAGCAGAACTTATCCGATTGGTTTCAACAGTTTGAGCGGCTGCAAACAATCCAAAGCAGATTTAATTTACCAACGGAGGGTTTTATTCACTTTTCGCACGAACAGAAGCCCATGTGGTTCGATTTTGACAATCCTTTTTGTATTGATCTGTTTTTTACCGAAGTAAAAAAAGCAAAATCTTTCATTTTCACAAGAATGGACCCTTCTTTCCGGGATTTGTGGATGAAAGATAAGTATGGCCACTACTGTTCCGAATTACGAACTTTTCTATATAGAACAGAAAAATCGATTTAGCGTTATGGATAGTCTTTATTATACCTTGTGAAGGAGGTGATAAAGATGGCTGACACAGTTGAATTGGAAGAATTGGATCTGGAGTTAGATGACCTTGATGATATCGATTTCGAATTGGAAGAGATCGAAGATAAGATTGCACCTTTAGCCCTCTGATAATACAAGCTTTTGAGTATAGGGATCGGCTTATCACAGCTGATTCTTATACTCACAATTTACGTGAAAAATGAACAATAAGGGGGATATGATGCAGAATATTCACCTGTTTGCTGAACAAAAGAAAACCGAGCTTCTCATTTTTAATAACCTTGAAAAAATTGAAATGAAAAATTGGATCGAAAAGGGTAGTGCTGTTCGTTTGAATCACGGAGCACATCGACAAGTCATCGGTATCTCTGATTTGAGTCCGGATTCTTTATATGATGCTTCCAAACAACATTTAAGTGGAGAACAATTCCAGTTATTTAAACATTGGGACCCCAAGCATGAGAACAGGTTTGAGGATGATATGACAAACGAAATAGAACAATGGAACCACCATATGAATGAATTAGCTCTGAACTTTGCACCAGAGATCTTGTCTACAAGAGCTTATTGGAAATCTGTAAAGCAGCATGTGTGGTTTTATTCGACAGCAACAGGGTTGCGGGAAGATATTAGACCTTGTTTCATGTTAGAGCTAGATGTAATCGCAAGAAAAAACAAAAAAATAACGAAATCAAATGTTACGAAAAGCTGGCTTTCACCAAAACATGTGCACATGAAAGACATTGAAAAATTAGTGTCGTACGCTGCCGCATCGGCGTTGGACAAGCTCCAGGCCAAACCATTTTACTCTGGAACATACTCGTTAGTACTAGGTCCTTTAGCAGCACCAGGCATCTTTCATGAAGTTGTTGGGCATGGACTTGAAGCAGATATTGCGGCTCTTACAGGAGCGGCATTCCATAACTGTAAAGGTGAAAAAATTGGCTCCGATAAACTTAACATTGTTGACGATCCAACCATTTTGGGTTTACCCGGGAGCTATAACATAGATGATGAAGGTATTACCGCCAAGTGCACACCATTAGTCGAATCAGGTAGAATATCTAACTATTTAAGTCATCTGCACAGTAATGTTGAGAGCAACGGACATGGACGTGTCCTCAATTATGCGCATCCTCCTCTAGTAAGAATGTCGAATACGTTTGTATTACCAGGAGAGGACGCACCAGAAGAGATCATTTTGGAAACAAAATCAGGAATTTATATCAAAAATGCTTTTAATGGAGACGTAAATATGATTACTGGTGAATTCAAAATTCATGTTACTGAAGGCTATCTTATCGAAGACGGTAAACTAACCTCACCAATAGCGCCTTCTATATTAGAAGGGGACGGCCGTAAGCTGCTTCGATCCATTGATCGAGTAGGAAATGATTTTCAGATCCATGCAGAAGTAAGAGGTGGATGTGGAAAATTAGGACAATCACCTTTACCCGTTTCAGCCGGTTCTCCGACTGTAAGAGTACTCAACTGGGAAGTGCAGGCAATCGACTCATGAGCAAATATGCGGATTATTATGGAACAGAACTATTCCAGAAATCATGGGTCATGACCGAGATTGAGTCTCTTTATTCCGAGAGAAAAGGATGCGGAGGAGCGCTACGAAGGTGGAGGGAAGATCGATTCTATTCATGTATTCGCCCTTTATCCAATTATACGGATGTGAAAAATCAAGATTGGATTCATTGGGCTTGTGATAGCGGAGTAGCAGGGTCTGTACCGCAGCGATCTGATGAAACGAATATAAATCAACCCTGTTTGAACATTCACCAGCCTATCTCAAACCAAGTTATAGATCATATTTTGCTTGAAGGAAAAGAAATCATATATTCGATTCCTGACCTTATCGTGAGCCCGACTCTTTTTTTAGAAGCGGAAGAGAAAGCCGTTTTTTATCAAGATACGGAGGGAAGAGAACTCGAGAAACGAGAAGCTCAACATACTGTATCTATTTTGGTCCAGGGGAAATCCCGTAGGGCCAGTACGACATTCTCTTTTCGTTCCATTGCAGATTTAGATTGGCAGTTACAGTGTGAACAGTTAAACGTTCAACTGCAATCTCGAGCAGATGGTCCAAGCAGAAGCGCAGAACATTCACGCATCATATTAACGGAGCAGGGGACAGAAGAGCTGCTCAAAGCTCTTGGAAATCTTTTTATTTCTGACTATATGGATGCAAATGTACCTGTACTTTGGCAAAAACAAGGGAAAAGAATTGCAAGTCCCACATTCACATTAACGGATTGCGCTCACATCCCTGATTTGCTTAGAAGTTCGACTTTCGACGATGAAGGAGCCATCTGTAGGGACGTTGAGATCATCAAAAAGGGCGTATTTAATGAAGCCTTGCATTCACTCTCTTCATCAACTAAACGTAAACAGACGGCCAATGGCCGAGCATTTCGCAAAAATTATCAAAGTACTCCCAAAATCCAATACACAAACTTGAAGGTAGAAGAAGGTACTCTTTCGACAGAACAAATGATAAGTAAGAAGCTATCCGATTTTGTACTAAACCGCAGCTATGGTGGACATATTCGAGGCGGCAAACTCATCTTTGAAGCGGAAGGCTGGAGAATTCACAATAACCAATTAGCGGAGAGATTATCACAAGTCCGCATTGAAGCGCCTTTATTTCAGATGTTACGTTCAATTGATCCAGCGACAGATGGATATCATCATACATGTAGTAAAGGATTTATATCTCCATCTTTGTATGTAGAAAACGTATCTGTATTCTATTAAAGGGGTGAGAAGATGAAGGTAATGAAAAGCGACAAACACGACCTGCTCAATTGGATAGACCAAGGAGCACTGGATCAGTGGTTCTCCGCTTGTCCAAGTGTTACGGGCCGGGAACATCAAGAACTCCCTTCTTTAGATGGAAGAGTGGCCATTCTGATCCAACTACAAGAGGACACATACACGCCTGCTCATTTACTTTATAAAATGTGGGACGTTTTAATTCATCCTTACATCGGAAAAAGTATTCAATTGCAACATGCCTATACCCCTTTGCATCAGGCTCTTGAAGAGGATGAGACAGGCTGGTTGACGCCCCTTCCAGCTCACTCAATGGATCGACAATTCTCAACTAACATGGAGAAAATACTGCGTATAGCCAATGATATGGTAAGTTGTTTGCTTGAAATTCGTGCGCAAACGCCTGAAATTCAAGTCCCTTGGATTCTACAATTAAATGTCTCCTGCCTGGATAAGGTAAGTTTGATATTTCTGCAAAGGCTAATTGTTCGGACAAAAGACCTTCCGTTTGGTATCGCAACATATTACTTCAACCAGGAAAACATTCCATGTAAAGATCAAAACGTAAATCAGCTCATCCAGATCCGTGTAAAGGATTTTTACAAATCACTAGGTGTAGACCACTTAAAGGAAACGTCCATAATCAGATCATCCTATGAACCGTACCCCTTATTAAATCTATCTTTAGAAAAAGCACTTGTTTGGTGTGACGGATATGCAGTATTAGCACATGCTAACGAAGCACTTGACAAAGCAGTGAACGAAGAAGAAGAGGCTGAAGTTTTATTTCTTGTCATGCGTGCCTATCTTTTTGAGAGGCAGCTCTCTGCAGCAGAATCAACGTTGCAAAAAATCACTCAAGCCCATAAATATTCAAACGATATTCGTGCAAGAGCAGCGATATATGATGCGTTGTTATTAGCGAATCATATCAAACGTCCTGAAGATGCCATTCACGTTGTGAGAAAAGGGATATCTTTTCTTCGTGGAAGGAACGATGAATCAGCCATTAGAGAAATGGCTTGGTTACATAATGTAGAAGCTTTAACTTATTACAGGCTTCAGCAACTGCCTCAGGCAGCGAAATCATTACAACAAGTTAAAGAATACATTAAGCAGCTAAGCGAGGAAGATGCAGCCCTGCTCTCGTCTGCATATGCCCAGAATTCAAGCTACCTTTACGAAGCTATCGGGAAAATAGATGCAGCGAAACAAGCCCAGCACATATTCATCCATAAAAATGCAGGACAGGAAGACCGTTTTCTGCTCCCGCACTGGTTCCGCATAGGATTTCTGGCAGGAAAGAAGGGAGAACTCGACCAAGCGCTAAGTTGGTTAGACAAAGCGTATCAAGCTTGTAACCGGTTATCTGACTCTTACATGCAAGAATGGATTGCCAGAAGCACAGCATATCTATTACTTCAGTCCAGGGAGATGGATCGAGCAGCATTATGGCTTCAAAGAAGCGCAGATCTGTGCCAAAAAATTCATCTTCTGCCAGAGTGGATATCTATCTCTACAGCTTTAAGGGCAGTCCGCCAAATCACTGGTGTATCAGAAGAACTGTCGGAATCAACAGTCAAACGAAACGTGATTTTATCCCCTTCTCAATTGAGAATTAGAAAAAAACAACTAGAACAGATCGAAAGAGGGGAGATTGAAATCTACCAGATCGTCCCGAAACCGAATTCAAGATTCTTTTATCCTTTTCATCATTTTTGGTTTTAAGGGAGGCACTTCATTTGTCAGAGATCATACCTTTACGCAAAAATAGAAGTTTTAATTTTTGGGTATCTGCCCAAATTGTTTCACCCATTGCAGAGAGTTTCTCCACGATTTTAATAACCTGGACGATTTGGAAAGAGTCCAATTCGACTACACTTTTGGCTTTAACCTTAATCCTTACGACCATCCCGCAAATTATCTTTGGCATGGTCGCTGGAGTGGCAACAGATCGTTTTAACCGCAAAAAAATTGTGATGTTTTGTAATGCCATAAGAGCTGTGCTCATGGTTGTAATGGGACTTTTAGCTTTTTCTAGCCTCTTAAATGAAATCATTTTTATGTTGGCTTCGTTCATATTAGGTTTTCTGCGTTTATTTGCGATGAACGCATACAGAGCTACCATGACAGGTATCGTTCATAAAGAGCAATTAATGAAAGCCAACTCCATAACGAACAGCGTGAGAATGGGGTTTTGGCTCATTGGACCGTTATTTGCTGGATTCTCATTAACGTTGCTTAGTACGGGACAAATTATGATTATGAACGCTATTCTATTTATAATTTCTGTATTTTTACTTATACCTGTGCAGATTAAGCAAGTGAAGGTGGAGCATAAGAACAAAAATCTGTTCAAAGATTTAGGCGTCGGATTAAAACTGGTATCCCAAGATCGACTGATCTTCTCCATTTTTATTACGTTTGCTGCATTTACCTGTTTCGGTCGGGGGATTGCCCACCTAGGTAATCTGATGGTTTCAAATGAAATTGGCTTAGACTCTTCGGGTTTTGGTGTTCTTTCGAGCGCCGATGGGTTTGGATACCTGATTGCAGGCATTATTATGGCTCGTCTTGCAATTAAGAACAAATACCGTACAATGATGCTTGCTTGGCTGGGAGGCGGAATCGCATTTCTTTTCATGCCGTTTAGTGACTCCATCTGGCTTCCTCTGATCCTATTATTCATGGTAGGGATAACTCAACCCTTCGTCGATGTTCCTTTAGTTACTTTAGTACAACAAAGAGTGGCAGATGAACACTTAGGTAAAGTTTTTGGATTTCATACAGTAACGATCTGGATCGGGGAATTTATGGCTTATTCTTTATTTGGATATCTGTTTGGAGCTTTCACGCCAACTATGGTCTATGCAACTTCCGGTTTTATCGTAGGACTTCTGGCAATCGGAATGTTAATCTTTGGTCGAATCAGACTAAACAATGCGAATAACAACATTCATCAACCAGAAAGTATGACGAAGAACATCAGTAATTAGGAGGTGCAATAATGACATTAGAAATGACAGCAGATCCTACACGGAAACAGTTAGACCGAGGAGAATGGCGTTTCTTCCCACATGTCATTCTTCGGAGTGCAGGATTTCCTTTACATTGGTTACAACAACTTTCTTTTCTAAAAACATCAGCATTGATTTATGAAAAGAAACAGCAAGAAGCCAAGTGTAAAGAAGCGCTTAAGGATTTTAAAGTCGCACTAAGAAACATGCCTGAATTGACAAATCGACAACGAAAGAGATTACATCGCCAACTGGATCTGTACACCTGGCCAGCAGGTGAGGGAAGTGATGAACTACTAGGTAAGATTGAGAATCGTCGGCTCATGGAAACAAAAGAATTATTCGATACATTGAAGGAAATATCCGATCAAATAAACACGGTCTTTGCAGACGAGTTAAGGAGAAATCGCCGACATTTGCAACAAATATTTATGGAAAATGAAAATCTTCAAGAAGCGACCTACCTGTCATCTCCGAACGCATATGAGACCGGATTACATTTGTTCATAAACAGTGAGCTAGATTCATCTCGTGCTAACAGCCAGCGAAAAAAGGAAAAGATGGCCACGAAATATTTACAGAGGTTTACTTCAAAGAATGAAACGGCGAGTTTCTATGGGCCTTCTAACTACGGCGTGTTTACATCTCAACCTGGCCGGCTAGATGTCCGTGTTAACGGTAAAATACAGCGCCGAATATTTCTTGCTTACTGGGCAGTACAGAGCTTAGCTGACAAAATTGCAAATGATATACATGTGCAGCCATATCTGAAACCCAAACTCAGCCCATTTTTGAAAAGAGAAAATACACAGCTCAGACAAGTAGCAACGGACAAATTGCTTCGGCTTCCAAACTTATATCAACAAATTATTGAAGAGAGCAACGGAATAAAGAACGTTAGTGAGATTGCTCATGTTCTAGATTTGCCTTTAACCGAATGTCTGTCACGAATTTTGAAATTAAAAGAAAAACGTGTCCTGGTTCTTGAGGTGGATTTCCCCACTTCCGTATTTGAAACGTTTCACGAATTAAAAGAATGGATCCATCAGCTGCCCAATGACTGTGCTTCGAAGGCGGCCTGGCAAGAAATTGCCCATGAATGGTCTGACCTTTTAAACGAATGGAATCATAGCAGCACCTTTGAACAACGTCGAAAGCTGCTAAAATCACTTGAAATCTCCTTTGAAAAACATATCGGAGTTTCTTCTAGAAAAGATCAAGGAAAGCATTATAGCGACAGAATGATCGTATATGAAGAGGCTCATGGAGATGTAAGCACTTGTCTGATTGGACAGGATTTAAAGGAGCAATGGAAAGCGCAATTAACCCCTATTTTTCGTTTATTAACTTGCCGTGCTGGTATTGAACACCAGGCATTCACAACGTTTGCCTATGAACAGTATCAGAAATTTGAGAGCAAACCTAACTTTCTTTCCTTCGCACTGCATATGCAACAATGCAAACAGGATGCACTGGAGTACGTAAACAAAGAACTTCAGGCATTTGATCATAAGCTAGTTACAATGCTACAAGGAATTCCCCTAGATTCAGACAAAATCAATGTTACAGGAGAGGAGATTGAACGATTTTGTTCTCAATTTCCTTCAACAGATTTGGCTTTATTCAGCCCGGATGTAATGATGGCGGCGCCTGATGCGGAAGCGATAAATGAAGGGCAATATCAATTGGTATTGGGTGAAGTTCACAGTGGTATACAGGTATGGAGCGTGCTTGACTCCGTTTACCCTGAAAGAGATCAACTCAATGCGGAGATTTATCATCATTTAGGTGACCGTTTACAAGCCCTTTGGCTTGAACATGTAGGGCCAAGAGCACCCGGGAAGACGTTTAGGCCAGAACTAAGCGGGGGCATAACTATTGAAAACCTAGGTCGCTCCATGAAATCGCAAGATGAAGTAAGAGCGGTTTCCGAATTAGATCTAGTCTATGATGATCGCTTTTATATTGTAGAATCCGGACATAAAAAGATTATGGACCTGGAGACGGATGTTGAACCTCTTAATCAGATCTTTAGTTTCCCTTCCGTCAAGTCGTTTTCGCTTCATATGGGTGAACATACGCCCCGGATTGAGATTAATGGGGTCGTTTATCAGCGTGAACGCTGGAAACTAAACAGTCAAGAGATTCTAACGAGTGCGAGTGATCAAGACACTAACGATGAGTTGCTTATTGAATGGGCCATAGAGTTCAAAGAAACATATTCGATGCCTCGCTATGTATATGTGAGGGGAGATCGCGAGCCTAAACCCATTTTCGTTGATTTCGAAAATTTTTTCACCTTGGAATTACTGATTCAACTTCTGAAGAAAAATGAGCTTGTAGTGATATCGGAGATGTTACCAGCAGCGGATGATCTATGGTTTGAACGTCATGATAGCAAGTATACTTCGGAATTCCGGTTCAGTGTCATATATGAGAATCTGACCTAGCAGTATAACGTTAAGGTTAGGAGGAACTTATGAGAGAGAACTTTGATATATGTGTTATAGGAGGCGGCGTTATCGGTCTATCTATCGCCATTCATGCAGCGCAAAAGGGAGCGAAGGTTGTCATCGTAGAGAAAGGACAACTTGGTCAGGAAGCATCGGGAGGCCGTGCTGGCTTGTTAACTACTGTCTCCGAAGGATCAAGTGAGGAACATCCTTACGCTAGATTATCCAGAGAAGCACTTCAATATCTTCTCCATTGGATACCTGAACTTCAAAGCAAAACACAGATCAGCAGCGGACTGGTTCAACAGGATTTATTGCGACTGTCCATAAATCACGAAGAGACCTCAATTCTTGAGGATACCTTTCAGCTTCAATCCGCAGCTAATCCGGGGACAACCGTACTGAGCGCTGAAAAAGCTAGAGAGATCGAGCCTTTGCTATCTCCCCATATTCAAATGGCAGTCCGCAGTCCAGGAGAATACCATGTAGACCCGGTACAATATTCTCATGCCTTAGCAAAAATGGCGAGGAAGTTAGGTGTAACGATCAAAGAACAGACCGAGGCTGTTCAGCTAATTCAACAAAACCAAAAACTGCACGGAATTTTAACGAATCACAATGATCAGATTCGAGCTAAAACGACTGTATTGGCTGCTGGAGCATGGTCTGCTTTACTTGCAAGATGGGCCAAGCTAAAGCTTCCCGTTTATCCTTTAAAAGGGCAGATCATCGTACTAAAACAGCGAAATATCGATCTGAACGTTATGATTAACACTTCCAGAGGCTATATTCTCTCAAAGCCAAATGGCACTGTTGTGTTGGGAGCAACCAACGAAAGAGAGAAATTTAACAAAGCTATTACTCCAAAAGGGTTGGAACAATTGCTCCCCTTATTTGACTACGTGCCTGAGCTTAAACGTTGCGAAATTCAGGAATTATGGGCTGGACTTCGGCCTGCTACCTCTGATGGACAACCGATTATTGGAGCTGTCCCTGAATGGGAAGGATTTTATCTAGCGACCGGCCATACAAGGCATGGTGTCCTGCTTAGCGGTATAACGGGACATCTAGTAACTCAGGAATTGGAAATGAACAAAACTCCCAATCTGCTGAATGCGTTCGGCTTCGAACGGTTCACAACTGCAGGAATGAGGTGAAATCGGTGATGTGGTCTTTTTTATCGGATTATATTGTACGCAGTACTGGATTTCCTCAACATCTGATGGACACGCTTTTATTTACAGAGACAATAAATCAAATTCAACATACAACTCAGCTTAGAGAGCAATTAGAAAAAGAACGGGAATGGTTTCTCACTACTTTTGATGAATGGGTTATTGCAGCACAACATATCTATCCTCAGGGAGATCCTGTGTTTAAAACGTTATACAACGTAAAAAAACGGATCACGAAATATGCTCCTTTATTAACTTATGACTGGCCTCACAATCTGCCTCCCGGGGAAGTATGGCTTAGAGAATACGAGAAGCAAAGAGCAACACTAGTGAAGGAAGAAGAAAACACCTTACATGTTCTGCATGAAGAGAAAAATAGGAAAACAATCCAGCTGCGATTCCTATTAAACCTAGCAGACATCCAAGAAGCCATCGCCCATTCAAACCCTGAGGTATGGAATTCGTTGAACAGCTATCTTCAAAAAGAGACAAGTTCAATGAAACCTTCCAGAAGACGTTATGAAGAACGAACCTATATTAGTTACTTACAGCGGTTTTTGTTCAAAAATGATACGACCAGTTTTTTTGGCCCATTAAATTACGGATCTTTCAAAGAACAAAATCAGAATATTGGTTTGACAAGAACGGGACACATCCCTAGCCAACGACGAACATTTCTTGCCTATTGGGCGGTCGAGTCTTTAGCTCATCAAATCAATCGCGAAGAGACATGGAGCCGGTTTTTCCCTCTGTCTTTACATGATAGTTTTTATCTGGACGATACAGGCATTGTGCATGCTCAGAGTGGTAAAAAAATAGGAACCCGAACCGAAATCATTAAAATTTTACAGCAATGTGACGGACTGAAATCAGCGAACGACCTACTCGGTAGCCATTCGGCTGCTGTTTTAAAACAGATGGAACTCTTGATCAACAAAGGTATCGTCATTCGAGGGTTCAGATTGACACCTTCCAAACATCATTTACTTGAAGACTTAATCAAATTCGTTGAGAAGTTACCCGAAAGCTCTCGGAAAGAAAGCTGGCTACTACATTTGAGTCAATTTAAGAAGTGGCAATGGGAGTACAGTAACGGAAACGCGGAAAGTAAAGTGAAGATTATTCAACAAGCCGGCGAACTTTTTAAAAATCTCACAGGTATGGAGCCATATCAATCATCAGGGAAAAATTATGCGGATCGTAGTTTGTATTGTGAAGAATGCGCAGGAGATGTGACCCAGTTCATTTTATCCGAAAAAATAAAGGAAGATTTAGAACATCGTATATCTCCTTTGTTAGATTGGGGCTGGACACTGGCTAATCAGAAGAAGAAATTTGCACAATCTCAAGCCAGGCAGCTGTTCAAGCAATTAAGTAACGATTCGGGGTCACAACAAGTTCCTTTTTTAATATTTTTACTTGCTCTACAGCAGCAAAGATTTCAATTAGAGGTAGAGGGGGCATCGCCTTCTGAACTCTTGAAGAAGTGGGTTGATGAAGAGGAACTGCAACATAGTAGGGTCGTTGAACTGAAGGAGGAATGGGTGGAAAACGTCATCGATCTTCCAGAAGCAGAGCAGTATCTATGTGTTACGTCCCCAGACGTCATGATTCAAGCCAAAAGCATAGATGAATTCAATAAAGGAAACTTCCAGTGGATCATTGGCGAGGTTCATTGGGGAACACAAGGGATGAGTAATTTGCTTTATTATCATCCGAATCGTGATCCATGGATCAAAGAGGTCAAACAGGCTATCGAAAGCTTGCCTAACGGAAAGCATATTGTAAATGTGGTTTTAAAGCAGAGAGCCGGAAAAAATTTCTTCCTAGAAATTTTCAATCGAAGTATTACACTCATGGGTTATTCGGCGAAAAACAAAGATGACGTGTTGTCGTTTAGCCAATTATATGTGGTCGAAGAGAACGGGGAACTATTGATTCGGGATATACATCATGAGCGGATTATTCCACACATGGGAGAACCAGACGATTTGGTATCGCTTGTTTTCTCTGAACCTAATGTTGTCGTACCCAAATTTAAACTTCCTGGGCATACACCACGGATTTTGTTTCGTGACATTGTACTGCAGCGTGAAACATGGACCATGTCAACCGAAGAATGGCACAGCATTTTGACAGCGGATGAGAATAAGCGTTTTATAGAAGCCTGGCTCTTAAAGGAGAAGTATCAACTTCCTGATGAGGTATTTGTGCGTCTGGAGAGCGAGTTAAAGCCGTTCTATATTCATTTCAAAAATTATTATCTAGTTGATTTGTTACTTAAGCATCTGGTTCCAGATCAGAATGTAACCTTCAGTGAATTACTGCCGAACCGAGACTCTACTTGGTTTGAAAATGAGAAGGGAAGCTATTGTTGTGAACTCAGGGGCATTATGATTCGCCCTCCCATAAAGCAGAACAGCCTTAAGGAGGAACTTCAACATGCTGTTATCCAATCATGAGAAGAAGTGGACGTTGATGGATAGAATGATCCTTCGAACGACAGGTTTTCCTTTTGACATGGTGGAGAGATTAAATTCTCAAAAAGTAGTCGTTTCACTAGAGCGTTGGGAAGATATTCAACAGCGTAAAGAAGAGTTAGCCAAACAGTATCTTCAAACCATTTACGATCTGATGATGAGTTGGGAATGGAGTCAGACGGAAAAAGAGCAACACCACCACCAAGTGAACAAGGTTAGAAAGTACTTTTTTAAAAGAACCCCTGTTCCCAGCGAAATGGTGCGTTGGTGGTTATCCAGAAACTACCCGAAAAAATGGAGGGAAATCCCTGTTTTGTGGAATGCTCTTTTTGAAGAGGAATCACGAGTTGAGTTAGAGGCAAAGGAGAAATTTGAACAAGAGTTCAGCAAAATAAGAGCAGGTCTTAAGGAAATTGCAGAAGATTCCCGTTTTCAGGAAGCAGTATATTTTAGCAGTCCGTCTGCTTATGAAGCATTGGAGAGGCACGCCAAGTTATGGCAACATTCTGGTAGGGAAGGCCCCTCTTTGAATAAAGAGGTTCGCAAAAATGAATCTTTAATCTTTGGTTATTTGCAGCGTTTTTGTACGAAAAACGATACAACCAGTTTTTTTGGGCCGATTAACTACGGGCGATTTGAACAAAAGAATGCTCGTTCGTTAGAAATACAGCATACAGAGGGAAGAACATTACAGAGAAAAGCAGCTACTTTTAGTCAATGGTGCATACGTGCAATGGCTTCAAAAATCAGTAGTGACCCTGCTGTTCTGAGACATATTGCTCCTAGTAAAAATCCGTTAGTTACCATGGTGGACAACAGACTAAGGTATCATTTCACGGACAAAACAAGGGTTCTTCCAGAAGTCTATCTCTCTCTATTAAAACGAATCGACGGTCAAACGCAACCACATGAGTTAGCCCGCTTAATAGATGAGCCCATTGAAAAAATAGATTACATGCTTGCACAACTCAAAAAAATTGGAGCGATTCGGCATGAGGTTGAGCTTTGTGCCACAAGGGTCCCATTACTAGAGGATTTAAAACGAATTGTAGAGCAACTACCTCCGGATGCTCGAAATCGTTGGGCTTCGTTAGTGGAAGAAGCTGTAACACTGAGAGATCAATTCGAAGCTTCGGCATGGCCTGAAAAAGCCCGTATTTTTGAAGCAACGGAAACGTGGTTTGGTTCGTGGCATGAAGATGAAGTTCGCCGTAAAGCGGGTACGCTCTATGGTGATCGGTTGATTCTTACCGAAGATTGTGTTGGCAGTGTAACCCATTTACAGATCGGCGGAGAGCTCTATGAACGGCTATATAATCAAAGCGTTCTCGTATTGGAATTTTTAAAAATCCCTGCAGCCTTGCGCTGGTTAGATTATCAGGAAGCCGCTCTTCTTGTTTATGAAAAATTAAGAGGGGAGAGGGACTCCATATCTTATACCGAGATCATTCAGAGTCTGGATAACCCTGGCGTAACTTTTGTTTCATCAAGAGTGAATGAATTTGAAAAAAAAGCAAGTTCAGTACTCCAGGAGACGACGGAGGGGTATGTGCTTGATGCGCATCAAGTAGAGCAGTTCATTCGAGAATATGAAGAAATCATAAATCAGGTGTATTCACGTGCACCAATTAGTTTTCCTAGCCCGGATCTCATGATTGCTGCCCATTCAGTAAGGGATCTTGAAGAGGGAGCCTACCAAATTGTATTAGGAGAAATACATGATGACTGGAGTACGATTTATGATGGTGTGTTCGGCTTCTTTCATCCCGAAAATGAGAAAGTGAAAAAAGAGATGCAGGATTTTATATCTGCTTTGCCTGTATCATCTCAAATGTCTAGTGTTGTTTCTAACCGGCGCCATAAACATGTCACCCCGGAGTTACCTGGTTGGACCATTGAACTCGCATCGAAATCCACCAAAAGCAGGGAACACGTTATTCCTATTGGCGAAGTGAATGTTGTCAAACATGGAGAACATCTAACTCTTGAATATCAAGGCAAGGAAATCATCCTTTATCCCGGGGATGTCAGAACCATAGCTCATGGAGCATTCTCTTTACCCCGGATCATTTCAATAAACCTATTGGATTCGCATGATCGAACAATGTTACCTCGAATTTATGTTGGAGAAATGGTGTATCAACGAAAAAAATGGAAGATCAATACACGGGATTATCAAAGCCAGACTGTACCATCTGGATATGAACTTCTAAAAGAAGGTTACAAGTTCAAGGCTGCTCATCATCTTCCAACGCAGTTCTTTGTAAAGTGGTCGAATACTGAGAAGCCGGTATTTGTCGACATCCGAAATTACTGGGCTTTAGATTGGTTGTTCCGGATCATGAAAAATACTTCTTCTATTGAAATTACGGAATTTTTGCCTTCAACAGACCAGCTATTCCTGGAGGGTGGACACGGTAAGCAAACCTGTGAATTCAGAATGGGATTTACATACTCCCATCAGCCATTTT
>Ga0105244_10001153_pt1 | contig 21870 bp, 36 predicted proteins | sample KBSM44metaG_FD_80423 | JGI IMG/M metagenome (GOLD analysis project Ga0105244, IMG submission 80423) | Miscanthus rhizosphere microbial communities from Kellogg Biological Station, Michigan, USA - KBS M4-4 metaG | ecosystem: Host-associated > Plants > Roots > Rhizosphere > Soil | place... | reverse complement strand
GTCGCCATCGACCCGCAGGTGCATCTTCACGCTGGCCAGGTCGAGCATTTACTTGGCCTCGGCAGCGGCCTTATCGGCAGCTTCCTTCTCTGCCGCCGCCTTTTCGGCTTCGGCTTTCTCGGCCGCTTCCTTTTCTGCTGCCGCTTTTTCCGCAGCAGCCTTCTCGGCAGCGGCTTTCTCAGCAGCAGCCTTGTCTTCCTTGGGCGCAGCTGGCTTGCTTTCCTGGGGTTTCGCCACGCGGGGTTTACCATTGGCGCCAACCTCGACGGCCAGTCCCTTACCGATCAGGGTGTGCGCATATTCATCATCGGCATCATCGAAGACCTCGCCGGCCTTGACCTTGTTCACGGCTGCCCCCAGCAACGCACCGTTGCCGACGAAACCCCACAGAATTTTGATTTTCATGCTACCTCCAGAAGCGATAAGGCCGGCGGAGTGCCGGCCTTCAGTGAGGGCTACTTACGCAGCGGGCAGGAATCGGCCCTTAACCAGAGCCTTTTTCTGCCTCACGCCAAGACCCAGTCGCTCCTCGACCAAGAGCGCCCGTTCGTTTCGGATGAACTGGTCATTGATCAGGCCCATCTTGAACAGGAAAGTCAGGCGATCGAACAGAGTGGTGGAGCGCGCGAAGTTCGCTACCAGGAACTCACCCCCGGTGTCCTCATCGCCTTCGTCCATGCTGTCAGAGGTGATCACCGGGCGGCCCCACAGGATCGGAGTGACCAGACCCTGCAAGTTGGCGAACAGGTAGCGGTTTTCACCGTCCTTCTGCAGCTCGATGTTCATCCAATCCAGCTCGGTCATGACCATGCCGTCGGCGGACATCTTCGACTGTTTGCGCACCTGGTAGATGGCGCGTCGAGACAGATCGATGGGGGTATCGCCAGCCTTGCTCAGGGCAGTGTCGTAGGCGGTTGCCTGGGTCATCAGCCCGTTCAGATTCTCGCCGGCACCGTCACCTTTGAGGATCTGCGCCTCTTCCTCCAGCTTCAGGTCGTAGCGCAGCAGCTGCTGCAGGTAGGCGAACATCTGAGGTACGTCGTCCAGGGCCTCGTCGGTGACCGGCATCCATACCGCCAGTTTCTTAACGCGATCAGTGACACGCTCGAAGGTCACGTTGCTAGTTGGCTTCAGGCCACCTTCCGCCACTGGCGCGGCACCGGTGGTGTGCAGCAACTCGCGGAAGTAGGTGTACTCCTGCGCTGCCACCGGGATGACGGTCAGCAGGTCGCGAATGCGCAGCTCCTGGCGGATGCCAGGCTGAATTACCGGGTCATAGACAGGAGCGACGATGCCAGCACTGGTGACCTTCATTTCTTTCATGCTGGCGAGGTCGGACTTGGTGACCTCGAGCTGAGCCAGCGCGGCGTTCTTCTGATTGAGCGCCTTGTAGCTGTCGTCGCCCTGGATCATGTCGATGAAGCTTTTGCCTTCGCTCGGCAGGCCGCGAAGCTTGACGCCCTTCTGCTCCAGGTCCACTACCTGGTCGATGACCTTTTGCAGCTCGCCCTTCTGGTCTTCGATCTGCTTTTTCAGGTCAGTGGTGACCTGGTTCCCTTTCTGAACCTCATCCATGGCCGCATCGTACTTCTTCTGCAGGCCATCGAAGCCAGTCTTCAGTTGCAGCTCCAGGGTGTCCTTCAGTTCTTTCACTTCGCTCATGGCGATACTCCGAAATGGTGGGTGAACAGGTTGGAAATGTCTTTCAGCTCATCCACGATCGCCGTGGCCTCACTCCCGCCATCACGGCGTAGTGCGGTGTAGCCGAGCGAAGCGACTGCTGCCGCTTCCTTCTGCGAAAGACCCATGCGTTCGCGCAGGGCCTTCTCGAAAAGCCTGATGTCTGACTTGACGCTGAGGACTTGTGCCTCTGGGTTCATGCCGAACGGGACAAAGGAGGCTTCCCACAATTCGGCCTCCTTGATGACCCGCACGCGCCGGCCGGCCCGCTCCTCGAAATCCGCCTTGATGGTGTTGAAGCCGATTGACATGCTGTCGAGTACTTCGGCCTTCATTAGCTCGTACGCGTCACGGGCATAACTGACGTTGAGGTTGACCTGGCCCTTCAACAGCAGTCCGTGGTCGTCCTGCGTGTAGTCGGCCGCGCCGACCAAGCGGGTCAGGTCGTGATACAGAGCGAGCTTGAGCTTGCCACCCCGGGTAGCCTTCACCCGTGTGAAGGCCCTTGGCACGATCACGTCGTCGCCCAGGTCAACGTTGTTGAATACTGCGGCGTAGCCCTCGAAGTTGCCGGCTTCGTCAACGGCCTTGAGTTCGAACGGGCATTCAAGGTTGGCCATTCTTTTCCATCTCCCACCGGGTGACCCGGTTGTATTCGTCGCCTTCCAGGGGAGGCAGGTTTTCTTTCTCGCGGACTTCGTTGATGGTCATCCACCCGGAACCGCCGGAGCCGCCGAGAGCACTTCCGTAATAGGTGGCCCGGCCTGCGCTATCAGCACGCAGCAGACCCTCCACGGCAAACTCGGAGAAACGAGCTTTCACCCGGTACAACTTGTCGTTGAGCTCGTCCTCGACCGCGTCGATGTAGGGCTTGAGGCCGAAAGTGATGAACCCGGTAAGCTGCTGCTCAAGGTTTGAACCCATGATCGAGGTCTTGCCCGCGCGGTTGGCCAGCCACAGCGGCACGCCATAGATGCCAGCCAGGGCTTCCTCCTGAAACTGCTGCGACTCGATGAACTGCGCATCCTTCTGGCTGATGCCGGCCGGGACGATCTTCGGGTTTCCTTGGAGGATGGCCATCTTGCCGATGTCATCGACGTCGGCCTTGCGCACGTCGGGAAACTTCTCCATCACCTGGGCTTGCTGGGCTTTGGTAAGGAACTGCTCGTAGATGACGTAGCCGCCGGTGAAGCCGCCCTTGCGCATGAAGCGCGCCGACCATTGCTGACCAGCCTTCGCGAGCCCCATTGTCTCGGCCTGGTGCTCAATTGGAGACAGTCCGACAACACCATCCAGGCTGAACAGTTTGAAGTGCAGCATGCTCTCCGGAGATACCGGGAACGGGTCCCCCTCACTGGGTGTGACGAGGTAGATCAAGTCGTCCTCTGTGTCGATCTTCACCGTCCGGCCATCCAGAGGAACCAGACCAATCGGATCGCCGTGGATGTTTCGCTCGATCAAGGCGAAGGCGTTGCCACGCAGAGCCATGTTCACGACCACGAATTTCAGAAAATTCAGCTTAGTCATGTAGGGGTTTGGCTTGCGCAGCAGCTTAAGCATGCGGTCATTGCCGGTAACCAGAGCCCGAACACCATCCTTGTCGTCGTACAGCTTCAGCGGCAAACCGCTCAGTGACTCGGAAAGGATCTTGACGCAGGACCAGACCATACTGATCGACAACGCTGTCTTGGCGCTGACCTTTACGCCCGCCTTGGTGCGCTTGCCGCCGACCTCTAGATCAACCTCAACATTGTTACCCGTGACCGGATCGGTGTAGCTGAAGAAGTCCCAGGTTGTGGGGTTGTACCATTTGAATGCCATGGTCAGCCTATGAGGTCAAAGAACCCGTTTTCGAGATAGTCAGCCATGCCGCCCTGCGCCTCAGGATTGAGGGCCAGGAGCGTCACGGCGTTGAACAAGGCCATCAGCGGGTCGATCTTTGCCGAGCCGCTAGCCTGCTTGGTGATGAGGATTGCGTTGCCGCGCGGTTCGACCCTGGCGTTACCGCAGCACCAGGCCATCATCGGTTGGCCGCCATGCCACAGGCCGCCTTCGGCCAGCTTGCGCTCGGCGGTCTTGATAGCCCCGCCCAGCGTGTAGCCCTGCTTGACGCCGCCAATCTTCTCGCGGGGTATGCCACGCGCTTCCAGCGCATCAAGGATCGCGCCGATACCCACCGGATCGAGTCCCACCTGGTCCAGCAGGCCGGCCTCCTCCACCTGGGCGACCAACTCGGCAATCTGATCAACGTCATCACCGATGCGCTCTACCAAGGTGAGGTGGCCATCGTTGGCGAAGTCGCGAATACGCGGAGCCTCTGCCTTGCGCCGCTCGAGCACGGACGGATGCGCCCATGCATGCGTCCACGTCAGCCAGCGCCGGCTATCCCGCTCACGCCCTACGGCAGCGAAGCCGAGCAGGTCGTCGAGCCCGCCGCCGTCAATGCCGATATCGATCACTTCGCAGCGCTCGATCAGATCCTCCAGCGTTCGACAGCTATTTGAAACTTGCTGCTCCCAGTAGTCCGCTCCGGCCCAGCGGTCCGACAACAGTGCCAAGCCGATCTCGACGTTGAGGTGCTTGGCCAGGAAACCGCGGAACGACTCCTCACCATCCATCTGCGCCTGGGCATAGCCCCGCTCGATAAACGGTTCGTCCACCGACAGCCCCAAGTTCGGGTTGGTGATGTAGGCGTTGGAGAAGTCGCGGTGCGCGCCTGCGTCGAGCATCGCCTTCGGGAATTCGTACAGTACCGGCAGGAACGACTTGTCGACGATCTCGCCGTCGCGCACCTTGCGGGCATACAGCAGCTTTTGACGGAACACGCCGGCAGGCGGCGCATCGGACTGGGTTGTAGCCCAGATGATGAATCCCTCAGGTCGAGACGCCAGGCCGCCAGTGGCTTCACGCAGCATCGCCTCGGCGTTGGCACGCTTGCCGAACACCCACAGTTCATCGACGAACACGCCGATGGCCTTCTTGCCGGACACCGTTTCGCTATCGGCGGCTACCACTTTGAGGGTGGCATTGGTCTGCCGGTGAGTGACCGTGCGCAGGTGATCCTGCACCTTGAGCAGAGCGTCGAGCTCCTCATCGGCCCGCACCATGTCGCGGATCGGGATATAGGAGTTGTCAGCGATTTCCTTGGTCGGCGCCAGAATGATGAACTCACCCGATGGCCGCCAGTTCAGGATCAATGCCGTGAGCATGATGCCGGCGGCGATCGTGGATTTGCCGTTCTTCTTGCTGATCAGCAGCATGAACTCGCTGACCATCCGCCGCCCCTCGTCGGGGTCGTAGGCACCGAAGATGGCCGCCACGAACTGGTTGACCCAGTCGCGCACAGTCTCGGACATCAGCGGGCTGCCGGTGGCATCGACCATGCGGAGCGCACCGAACACATCGAGGGCCTCGTCGGCCTCGGTTGGGAACAGCGGCTTGAATGGAATCAGACTCTGGCGCGCAACGATGCGCTGCTCCCAGTCGGGGCATGCAGTTGTCCATTCCATTATTTCACCGACCGCAGCGGCCCGCGGCGGGCGCCGAACTTACCGGACGAGGCCTGATCAGCCTTGGCCTGGGCCTGGTCCTTCTTGCCGCTCTCCCCTTTGCGTGGATGCACGAAGGGCATCAAGGCCTTGGCTGCATCGACCCGCAGCTTCGGCTCGGACTCCAGGTCGTTCATCACAGACAACAGGAAGTCCTTCGGATCGCGGTGGAGCAGTGCCTGCATCAGGTCGAAACCAGCTGGCTCCGGGTCGGCATTCTCGTCCGTCGCAGTGGCCGATTCGGTCGCCGTCTCAGCTTGAGCCGATGGCTCCGGCGCGTGCTTAGCTTTAACATGCGCTTTAACATCTGCTTTAACATCTGGCGGCATCAGGCCCAGGGCGCGCAGCTTGGCCAACTCGGCCGCCACGTCCTTGTCCTTCACCAGGCGAGAGCCCGCCGCAGACGCTGTCTTCTCCGAGTAACCAGCCGCCACAGCTGCGTCCCGATTGGACGCACCTTCCCTGAGCGCTGCGATGAATGCACGCTTGCGGGATGTTAAAGCCATTTAACAAAAATCCTGTGGGGGAAAAAAATCTGTACATGGGGTCAGAGGTGGTCTAGCTAGATGAGAATCGCTATATTTTGACCTCCCCCCCACCATCGAAGCACGCCACTGACGTGCTTCTCGTTGTCGCGGTGGATTTCGCATCACCTGCGGCATTTCACCCAACCAAGCCGGCAGCCTCCTCGGCCTGCTTAACCGAGTCGTGACAAAGCTTGCAGAGTGACTGCCAGTTGGCCTGATCCCAGAAGAGATCCTTGTCACCTCGATGGGCAATGATGTGGTCAACGATGTTGGCGGCTGTCGTTCGGCCTTGCCGAGCGCAGTAGACGCACAGCGGGTTGTCGCGCAGGTACTGCTCTCGGGCCTTCTGCCACTTGTAGTCGTAGCCGCGCTGGGAGCTGGTCATTCCGCTACGCCAGCTGCCTGGATTCACCACCTTGACCCGAGAACCTGCGCTCTCCTTGATGCGGGAGCCGAGTGTCTTTAGCCTGGCCATCAGCCTTCCACCTTCTTGCTCATGAACCGGTCGGAGTACTCACGCAGCTTCTCCACCCCAATGAATCCAACCAAGCAGCCAGCGAACACTGAAAGGTTGGGGGGCAGCGCGAAGTACTCCAACACTGGCAGCAGGCTGATGGCGATCAGGCCGCAGATCGTGCCCTCGAGTCCGATCTTACGACCGCGCCCGCCGCCGTAGATGACACGGCACATGGCCACGGCGGCAGCCATTCCGCCGGTGTACAGCTGAGGCTGGTGAGCCAGCACCCAGGCGAGCACAGCGGCCCACAGGCCAGGATCCTTCTCGGGCATGTTTGGCATCTCGATTCCTCCCTTTTGGGGAGCGGGATAGATTCGGCCCAAACAGCACTCCCAGCTCGGGGCGATGGGCGTGGTAGAGCCGAAAACGAAAAAGCCCCGGCAAATGCCGAGGCTCTAGGAGGGATACTGGTGATGGCGAGTTTGCTCTCGCGCACCTACCGCAAAGTAACATGAAAGATACGGGTGAGGACCGGGGATGTCAAGCGGCCTCGCGCCGAACATCGATCGCCCCATCGATCCAAGCCACTCCAGCCTTCCAAAGCTGCCGGGTCTTCTCCTCACCAAAGCCAAGTTTCTTGCCGACATCCCTGAGCGAGGTGTCTCGGGAGGTGTAGTACTTGATGATGACCTGACCGCACTCGGCGTAGCGCTTGCTCAGTCGCCCAACCAGGCGGTCGATGAACAGGGCGTCGTCGTCCGTGATCATGGGGTCAAGGATTGTGTTCTCCCTCGATGCACAGCACGAAACGCCGGAGCCCAACACAACCCAGCGGCCCCAGTGCTCCAGCAGGTATTCAGCCGACTTCTCTACGTTGCTCATGTCCTTCCCCCTCAATCGCCGGTGTAGTTGGTGCCGCCAGCGCCGCGCTGGTTGCTTCCCTGATATGTCGCCTCAGGCCCGGTTGCCTGAGGGTTCTTCAACTGCTCGATCTGCCGGCGCGCGGCCTGCAGGGCCATGCTGAGCTGGGTCACCAGTTCATCCAAGGCCAGGGCCTCGCCAGTTGCAGCCGCCACAAAGCCCGAGGCGTTGCAGTGGTCGCATGGCAGTTCGTAGAAGACACCCTTGGTGACCGCTCTCCCACGGCACAAAGGGCACTGAGCCAACTCGATCACAGCCTTCTTGAAGGCGGGGCCGCGGCTCTTCCCTGTCACTTTGAATCCTCGCTTATGGTGGATACCGGAAATCCATCGAAACCCGCACGTTCTGCCGCCCGCGAGAGAATCCATGAATCCATTGATCTATCACCGGTCAAGCCGTGAACCGACTCGAAACCCTTCTGATCAAGGTGTGCGTGCCACTTCTCCAGCGCCTCACGCTTGCGGGCCATGACGTCGGACTGGATGTACACCTTCACGTTGTGGCCCATGGCATGGTTGATCAGTAGCTCGCCCACCAGGTGGTCAACACCCAGGTCAGCCCAGCCGGTGCGGGCCAGCTTGCGTAGGTCGTGGCTGGTCCATTCGCCTTGCCCCATGACCGTGAACACAGCAGAGGCCTTCGCTTCACTCATAGGCTTGCCCTGTCGGCCCGGGAACAGGAACTGGCCGTCATATCCCTGGTTGCGCTGGATCTCGCGGTAAGCCATCAACAGGAAGCGCACCTGGTCGGTCAGTGGCAGTCGGTGCTGAACGCCGGTCTTGGTGTGCTCGGCAGGAATGAACCACTCCCGCTCGGCCAGGCTGATGTGGTTCCAGCGGGCCAGTCGGGTTTCACCCAGCCGGGTACCGTGGCACAGCATCATCAGGGCCAGTACGCCATGCTGCGGGAGGTTCGCCAGGGTGCTCTTCATGCGCGACATCAGGTCTTCCAGGTGCACACCGCGCAGCCGCGACGGCTTGACCGTGACCTTGGCCTTCGAGAAGTCGCCAAAGCGAATGCCGGCCATGGGATTGGAGCTGAGCAGGCCGAGCTTGGTGGCCTGCCGGAAGGCCAGTGCCAGCAGCTGGAACACCAGGCGCACGTAGTCGATCGACAGCGACTCTTGCAGTGGCCACATCAGTTCGCGATCGAGCAGCGCCTTGTCGATTTGGGCCAGCGGGATTTCGCCCAAGCGAGGCACCAGGTGCTGCTTGATAGCCGACGCCGCCGTGCTCTTGCGCTTGCCCGACAGGTTGCGGTCACGGGACATGCGCTCAGCGAACCAGGACAGCAGCTCACCAGTCAGCACCCAGCTCGATAAGCTCGATCCTTCGCCAGCCTCCAGTCGCAGACGGATATCCGGCAGCGCTGCGGCCACCTTGGCGGCGCTCAGTTCTGGGTACGAGCCGATCAGGTTCCACTTACCCTTGTGGATCAGGTACCAGGACCCGCGCTCACGGGAACGGTGGAACCGAAAATACAGGCCGTGATTGCCCAGGGCACGCAGGTCGCGCACCTGGCCGGCGGCCTGCCGGCGAATCTCTGCATCGCTGATTTTCACAGCGGCGGTGTTGGTCATGCTGCAACCTCCGTTTTAGGCAGGGCCAGGTACGCCCTCAGGCACTCCATGGCGTCGAAATGCCCCTGACACACAACGGCCAGGTAGCCTTGGTCGTTCAGCCGGCGAATGCACGCTTGCTGGCTGGAGGAGACAGGCGCCGGGTCAACGGTCGCCTTGAATTCGATGTACAGACCGAAGTACCCGCCTCGGGCCATGGTCAGCACCAGGTCGGGGATGCCGGCCTTCACGCCCTGGGCCTTGAGTTTCAGCGCCACGCCCTTGTGCCGGTGACCGCCGTTCGGGACGTGGTAGATCAGCTCGAACACCTCGGGATAGCGCAGCTGGATCTCTTCGAGCAGGGCAGCCTGTTCCTGCCCTTCCCTGTCCACGGGCTTGGCGCGGGAAACCTTGGTCTTGTACGGGCGAAGGGCGGGAGCATTCATGCGACCAGAACCCCCTCGCTGATCAGTTGAGCCTGCGTCCGCATCACGCCTTCGGCGTGGTACTGGCGGGCAGTGCTACGGTCGATTTGCCGGCTACGGCCGTCACAGGCGTCATGGCAGGCGCTGCAGGCCCAAGCGCCCTGCAGGTCGTTCGGTTTGCGACCCACGCCGCAGGTGCCGGCCATGCGGTAGTGCGCCAGAACGGTGGTTTCCGGGTTGCCGTTGCACACGCCCGGGATGCGCACTTGGCACTCCCGGCCACGGGCGGCCTTGGTCAGTTTTGTTTGGCGCACAAGATCGCCTCCTTGCAGGTTTATTTATCGGCGCCCCGCCAAGCGGGCACGCATGGCGGCTAGGGCAGAGTTTCCGACTTGCGGGGTGCTGCGTGCGGCAACCTCTGCGGGAAGGGCTAGTGGCATCTTCTGCAGCGGCTCCCCAGCCATCAGCCGACGAACCGCAATGCTGTAGTTGCGCTCGAACAGCTTCGAACTGGCATCGGACGGCAGCTTGTTAAGGTTCTCGAAGCCGCATTCCTTGGCCGCGTGCCAGATCGCGTCGTGACTCCACTTGCCCCGGCCAGCCATCGCAGGATGGGCATTGCGAGTTGCTTCGCGGAAAGCGGCCGCCAAGGCCGGCAGACCGAGCATCTCTGGTGACGGCTGGCACCACTGGATAAACTCACCGGGCGGCGGGATGAACGGCGCCCCCGATTGGCGGCAGCGCATCAGCCCAAACTGCAACTGCTCGGGCTTGCAGATTCCAGCCTCCAGAAACGCGGTAAGCCATTGCTGCTTGGACGCGTTGTAGGTGGCCTGGTCTGGCCAAGCCTGCTTCCAGGCGGTGCAGATCGAGCGCAGATCGCGGAACAGGTCGTTGATCACCTCCGCAGTCTTCCGATTGAGTTCGGCCTTCACGTCATCGGGCAGCTCATATCCAGTAGGGATGTGCTGGCCGGACTGGACCTTGGCCCATAGGCCATGAGTGACAACTGCGACTGGGTTCATTGGGCGCTTCCTTGCTCGATCCACGACGTATCGCTGTCGTCGAGCTGCTGGCCACCAGATCCTGCCCGCAGAGGAACGACCTTCGCGGCATTCGCAAGGTCGCGCTTTCTCCAACCAACTAGGTCGGCGATCCACTGGCTCTCAGTTTTGGCCAGCCCCTTCGCGTCGTGATGGACGACAAAACCCGAAATGGCCTTTTCCGAGAACTCCTCGATAGCTACCCCGGAACGCTTGGCGTAAGCCTCAAGCTGAACCTGGTCGGGAATCCAGTCGAGGAACATCGCGAACGGCTCACGCGGAGAGTGTGTATTACTTCCCTTCCCTTCCCTTCCGGGGGTGAGGACTCGATCACCGCTAGACGGGCCTTCGCCGACTTCTCGGCGAGCGCTCGGCGAAGGCTCAACGAATTCAGGGTGCTTTACAGTAGGTCTATCAATCTTCTGGTGGTGCCATCCGTTGACGTGCAGGTACTGCTTCGATGCCGCCTCGTAGAGGGTAATCAGTCGGTTCGATACCAGCTCAGCGAGCAGCCCTTCCACTGCTAACGCGGTGATGTCGTCGCCAGGGAAAACTAGAGCTTTGATGGTCTTGGGGGACATCGGATGGTTGCCTGCGTCGTCGCAGAAGTTCCAGATCCCGATGAACAGGAGTCGAGCCATCGCCGAGCACTCCATGACCTGTTCACTGGTCCAGAACTCAGGCTTGATGGTGCGGATACGTGCCATTACGAACGCCCTCCATCACTTACAGCCTGACGCGTCAGATTTGGCGAAATGCAAAAACCTGACGTGGAATGCGTGGTATTGCCTGCATCGTCCCTGCGGTGCATAATCGACCTCGATCTTTGTTGTAGAGAAGCCGCCCTGCCAGGCGGTTTTTTTTTGCCTGCCTTTCCAGTACTGGATGGATTTGCAGGTGTTTTGGTCATCTACTGGCGCAATGCCAGGTCACGCATACTTCATCTCGTCAGGCAACTTCGTCCCACGGGAAGCCAGGGCAAAGAACTTCCTTCTTGAACTTGCCGTCAGTGAGTCGCTCGGCTCGTTTAGCCACCACAGGAGACATCCCGTGCTTACCGCGCACCCAGCCAGAGACTGTGCTCTGGTCAACACTGAGTCGCTCAGCGGTAACCTCCTGCGTCCCGAAGTGGGCGACGAGGTCCTTGTAAACAGAGGTCATGACACCACTCCATATGGGTTTTCCCGTATAGTAGTTTATGGGGAATCCGATTTGCAACCATATGGGAGCGCCCGTAATACTCGGGGGATGGAATTCAAAGAACGATTGAAGCTCGCAAGAAAGCACGCTCAACTGAACCAGGCTCAGTTGGCTGCTGCTGCGGGCATGACACAGACCTCGATCTCTGACCTTGAGCGGGGCAAATCAAAGGCCACTTCGTTCATGGCTCAGATCGCCAAAGCGTGCGGCGTCTCCCCTATTTGGCTTGCCAATGAGGAGGGCCCGATGATTCCAGGTGATGGAAACGTTGAGGCAGGCCCGCCAATCATCTCAGCGCCTCGAAGGATCGACATCGTGGGTACTGCACAGCTAGGCCCTGACGGCCATTGGCTCAGCCTGGATAACTCAGGCGGCTGGGTTGAGACGTACTCAAAGGATGACGATGCCTACGCCCTAAGGCTGCGCGGGGACTCAATGGCTCCAGCCATCCGTAGCGGCTGGGTGGCGGTGTGCGAGCCAAATCATCGGCTTGTTCCTGGTGAGTACGTGATGGTCACGACAACCGACGGTCAAAGCATGGTCAAAGAGCTCCTCTTCCAAAACGAAGAAGGCGTAAGTCTGATGTCCATCAACGCTGCCTACGGAGACCGCCGGATGGTGGCATGGACAGAAATCGAAACCATCCATTACGTCGGTGCAATCCTTGGCCCCAGCAAAGTTCTTGGGCGAATTTAAAGCACTTACTGCGCACCGAGAGCCCGCTACCTGCGGGCTTTTTTTCGCCTATTGAAAGCACCTGCGCGAAAAGTTTACACATTCCGGCCTGTTCAGCCTGGAAAGCCACTAGATCGAGCATTTCAAGACTTGAACCTGTGCGTATTTCTGTCAGATGACAGCCATCCAACTTGCAATTACTGTATGCACATACAGTGAATGGAATTGCACTATGTCTAAGGCAAAAGCTATCCCACCATCGGCACCAACAACATTCGATTTGCTTGGTTTTCGCATACAGGCGGCTATCAACTCCCCTCGTGCACAGAAGGCGCAGGCAGCCCTTCTAGAGCGAATTCCAAGCGACCGCCAGGCCGACTGGGACAGGCTTCTCGATGAGATTTCCGAGAATGACAATGTGACCGTATCCCTCCGGGAGGATGGTCACGTCCAGATTGCCTGGACTCTCCCCCCTCAGGATTAGCAACCCCTCCACTCGAAGCCCGCCGATTTGAGCGGGCTTTTTTTCGCCCACCCATAAAATTATGGGAATACCCGTTGACACAGAATATGGGTGAACCTATATTCCACCTGTCGCCGCCGATAACGCAGCGCCGTGGCCACCAAGCCACCGCTCTTTACACAACCAGACGTGACCACCTCGACGCACCCAGGCCATTACCTGGGTCGGGACAAGCTAAGTCGTCGACCACGCAGCCTCTGGATAGCTGCCGGACTCCCCTCATGGGAGGACGCCAAACCATGCAAGCCAGTCGGGAAGAACACCGAACACGAAATGTGTGACCCGGCCAGGTGGGAATAGCCGCGGTGACGCGCATGGGGCGGAACAAACGACAGAGGAGGAATCAGCCAATGAAGTAGCAAGCCCAGCCGGAACACGGACCGGCAACTCACGACGGACTGCCCCACTCAATGGGCCGCAGAGCTGCAGTCGGCAGTCGTGTAGCGAACACCTACCCCCATGACACCACGCCGAGGCCGATCGACGCGAGGTGATAGGGAAGCTCAAGGCCAACCTAACTGAGAGCAGGGCCGTCGGCGGCTGAGCTCGAGCGATCACCGCTGATGCAATACCCCGGCCTGTCGCCAGTAGCGAGGCCGGGATTTCACCAGGTGCCATTCCATGAGTGGCACCCGGGAAATCAACCGGAGGGATTCACGATGTTCAACATGGCAACCATGGCGGCTGATGAATGCCGCGCCGACGCTCAAGAGCGCACCTACTACCGCTGGATCGACAAGGCATCCCAACTGCTCGGCCACCAGGTCGCCCTGGGCTCGCAGGAAGAAAGCGACCTGCATGACTTCTACGCCGATAGCTGCACACCGTCCGAGGCTGTGACTGAACTGCTGGCCCAGCAGGCTTTGAATGCGGCATGAACAAGGTCCTTCGCATCACGCTGCGCGGCGAGCTGCAGGTGTTCACCGACAACGACCTAAGTGCCTGCATCCGCGAGGCGAACCGGCTCAACACGGAGCGCGGGTATCGCAACGGCGTGTGCGTGGTCGAGCTGGAAGACGGTCAGCGCATGACTGCAGCCGACTGCAAAGCTTCCGCATGACAGACGATTCCCCGGTGCGCCTCAAGCGGGGCGCATCAGGGGGAATCCACTGGAGGAACACAACATGAACCGCAAGCAATTCCGCAAAGCCCGCGTCGCCGTGAAGTCCGACCGCATCAACAATACCTGCAACTGCCTCGTTCCCGGTTACGAGAAGGCGCTGATCCTTGAGCTGATGCACCGCCCACGCTCCTGGTGATTTCGCTAGCAGCCATTCCTATGAGTGGCTGCCGGGAAATCAACCCGAGGGCATTCGCGTGAACAAAGAAGAAATCTACGACGACCAAATCAGTCCGCTGATGCAAAGCATCATCGGCATGTGCCGTGAACACGGCATTGCAATGATCGCCAGCTTCAACATCGCCCACGACGGTGAAGGCCCGAACGGCGAAGATTGCTCTCGCCTGACCTGCACCTCCCATCTGCCTGATGGTGAAGGCGCTTTCGATGATCGCTTCAGAAAGGCCGCCGTGGCGATTCAGCGAAGCGCACCGCATCACATCGGCATGAGCATCACCAATCAGCACGCCGACGGCACTCGGACGCTGACGGCGGTGATTTGATTTCACTGGCTGGCCTTGGCGACAGGGCCAGACGGGAAATCACCTGCATGAGCCAACCAAGCTCGCAACTGAAAAAGCTGAACGGTTCGACGGCAACCGAGCCGCAGTCCGTATGGGGCTGACACCCTTCCCCCCTATCACCATCAGGAGAAGTGCCAATGACCGTAAACATCAACAACCTGACGATAACCACTCCCGTAGCTACTTCCTCCACCAATCCTGTAGCACTGGAGGTCAGTGGCGCCGAGGCGATCGCTCAGCTCCCCAGTGTCGTCACTGTCCTGTCCGACGGATCAGTACAGTTTTCAGCCCCAACGAAAGGTGCTTCGAGCAAAAGCACACACCGCACCCGCTGCGAGTGGAAAGAGCCGGTGTACTGGGCTCTGGCAAGCGCGGCCGAACACATCAACATGCAGGAGATGACACTCACGAAGGTCAACTCCGCGCAGAAAGTGGTGATCTCGCAACTGCACGTGAAGGACGATGACAGCCCGCCAGTGAAGGTCTTCTGGAGCAAAGGCAACATCACCTTGGGCTTCCGCGAAACGTTCGACCAGGCCACGCCGATCAATACCACCCTGCTCAAAGGCGTGCCTCTGGGTTCGAAGTTCACCGTCACTATCCGCGTGCTCGCCTCGGGCGCTTTGACCGTGACCGCCAGTTGCAATGGCAAGGCCGGGTCGTCCGGCAGTCTCCACATGGACAGTTCCTGGCGCTCATCGCTGCTGAACTTCCACGGCGGCGTCTACAACCAGGTCGATTACACGGATGCCACTCCGGCTGAAGATGGGTCGATCTGCATTATCAGCAGCCTCTCGTTGACGCATCGCTGACCCATTACAGCCGGAAAGACGGCCCGATGCCCTGCTCCCCATCGCAGGCTGCATCGGTGATCCACATTGAACGCGAGTTGATCGCCGCGAATTGTGAGCCTGGGTAGCGTCTCGCCCTTTGGTGAGGCGTCCGGTCACCCGGTTTGCCCCGGAATGTGGATCACCGATGCAGTTTTCATCGATTTAAAGCGCATCACCGTTGACCATATGCAAATTAAGGCTCACCGCAGTAAAGATTAATCGACGTACACGCAGGCGAATCCGGGGCCCACCCGGCCAGACCAGATGCATGTGAGGTAGCGCTCACCGCCTGCACCCCTTCCCTTCACATCGACCGCATTAGGCAGGCGCCAGGCCACCTTTCACGGTGGGTTTGGTCACCCGCGCTTGGCGCCTGACCAATGCGGTTGCTGAGGACAATCATGGAAACGATCACTTGCGGCTCATGGATTGGCCAGCTCGGCAAGGCGCTGGCTCCGCGCGAGCTTGAAGCATTGCTTTGGGTGGCCCAGGGCCTCACCACTAAGGAAATCGCCCGCCAGATGGCGGTAAGCCCCGGCACCGTGGCCAACCGCATCGAGGCCGCGCTGTTCAAGCTGGAAGCCGGCCGCCGCATCGAAGCAGTCACCAAGGCCATGCGCCAGCAAATCATTAGCCCGCTATGCGTCGCCCTCGCCGGCCTCATCGCTATGCATGCGGTGATCAATGACAGCGACCCCATGCGCCGCGACCGTCGCGCACCGGAGCGCCGCACCGCCCAAGTTCGAATCGTTCGCAAGGCAGAAGCCTTGGAACTCCATGCCTGACCAACAAGGACCAACTCATGAACGCAGCCATCCGCAACAGCCGTGTGCAATACCAGCAGGTGCAGCAGCAGGCAGAAGCCGCAGCCGCCCATTTCCGCAGCAATTCCCGCTTCTTTGTCCAGCCGGGCGCGAACAACAGCTGGGCAATCGTGGGCTCCGACGACAACCGATTGTACGGCCAGCGCCGGCGCTACTTCGACGCGGTGACCTACGCCGAGAGCCTGGAGCGCGCGGTGAACGCAAAGTCGGTACCGGTGCTGAAGGTCAGTCCGCCTGACGACGCCCGCACTCGCTGGGCGGCCTTGTGGGCACTGGTGCTGATCGTCATGGCCGGAGCTTTTTCGTCATGAGCCGAGGGGTAAACAAGGTCATCCTGGTTGGCATGCTCGGCCAGGATCCGGAGGTGCGCTATCTGCCGAACGGCCAGGCGGTGACCAACCTCAGCCTGGCTACCAGCGAGCAGTGGACCGACAAGCAGTCCGGCCAAAAGGTCGAGCGCACCGAGTGGCACCGGGTGGTGATGTTCGGGAAAGTGGCGGAGATCGCCGGCGAGTACGCCCGAAAGGGCTCCCAGATCTACATCGAGGGCAAGCTACAGACTCGCGAGTGGGAGAAGGACGGCATCAAGCGATACGCCACGGAGGTGCACGTCGACATGCGCGGCACCATGCAGTTGCTCGGCGGCAAACCGCAGGGTCAGCAGCCAGGCCAGGCCCCCGACCGGCAGCCCCGGCAACATCGCCCCGCGCCCCAACAGCAAAACCAGCAGGCCGCGCCGCCTGACCACGACAGCTTCGACGACGACATACCGTTCGCGCCGATGCATCACCTCGCCGGGGCTTAGCCATGAAGCGCAGGCAGAGGGTCTACCCCATCGCGTACTACCTAGGCCGCGACTGCCGCGACAACAACAAGTCACGCGACGCCCAGCCCTATGCCTTGATGACGGTCAACTGCGGTTGGTGGCTTGCTGGCTGGCACGACCGAGATATGGAGCTTTCCGCTTGAAACGCATTACCGCGCGGGCACGGCACGGCCGGCGCCAGCAGCACATCAATCTGCCGCCCAGCGGCTTGGGAGGTACCGGCCATGGCCAAACAGAAGACCGGTTCGGCAAAGCACTCGGCAGACTACCGAGCCCGGCAGGAGGCCCAAGCGAAGAAGCTGGGAATCGAGAAGGTGTTCTTCAACATGCCAGAAGGGATCAAGGCCGCCATGGCTGCCGAGATCGAGCGCCACGGCTACGACCAAGTGCAGGAACTCTGGCAAGACCTGGCCTTGTCGTGGATCGCGCAGGATCCTGAAGAGCGGACGCGTCGTCTAGAGCGACCTGACGCGCCAGCTTTTTACATCTCGCCAAAACTAGCGCGTCAGTTCGAAGAGGCCAGCCTGGCAGAGCTGAAGCGAAACCCGGGAGACGAAATCCAGGCTCCCGAGTTTTCAACTGATGCAGATCTCAGGTTAACAGAGCCCCCTCGATGTCCTCGTCTAGCTTTCCTACCAAAGCCACCGCGTTGAAGACGCCGTATGAGACCTTGCTCACGTGCGGGATGTTCTTCTCATTCCGGATGACCGGAATCTGAAGCTCAACCGCAGTAACCAATCGCGCCAGTTCGTCCTCGGTTTTGACGAAATTGAACCGGTCGTTCCAGTTGCGGACGGTTACCTCTGGATTAGCTGCCCCATAACGCTTTTCTGCTTCCAGTACCTGCCGGGCAATCCCCTCCACCCGGCCTTTCGATGTAATCCAACTCATTGCATCACCACTTTTTTGTTTGTTGAGCCCGTTAGCCGAGGAAGCTTCCGGAATTGATGCCTGACGGCATCTATAGCTGACCGAAATACGGGAGCTATGTCTAATTGATTTAGCTAACCGTACAAAAAGAGCGGCGCTATCCCGACCGCCAGCGCCTTCCCCTATTCAACGACAGGTTCGGCGCCCAGGCCTTTCCGGTAGCGCGCAATCGCAATGATCTGGCGCAGACCGATGACCAGTTCCTTCTTCAAGTGGTCATCAGGTAGGCCGATCTTTCTCAGCATCGCCTCTGCCTCTTCCTCTATCGAGGCAAGGGCTTCGGTATCGGTTTTCAGTGTCATTGCGACCTCCACCAAGTCGAGTCAGCCATGAATTGATAGCCCAGCAGAACAATGCGCGCCACTGCGGCGCCTTCCCCTATTCAACGATAACGCCTCCCCGGCGAGGGACGACTATGCCCGAGAAAAACATCGCGATCTTCCTGTGTGATCTGACCGGAGTCATGGCCGCCCCTTGGGTTGAAGCCGGTTATCACGCCATCTTGGTCGACCCACAACACCCGGCCGGCGTGCACGAAGTCGACGGCTTCACGAAGGTGGGCCACATCATCGACGATCCGGCCACTTGGTCGGTCATCCGCAAAGCGCTGGCCACCGGGCGGGTGAGGTTGGTTGGTGGCTTCCCACCATGCACGGATCTCGCCGTCAGCGGAGCACGCTGGTTCGAGCCAAAACGCAAAGCTGACCCGGCCTTCCAGTTCAAGGCAATGCACGTTGTCTGGCAGTGCCAAATCATCGGCGAACTGTCCGGGGCGCCATGGTTCGCTGAGAACCCGGTAAGCCAGATCAGTAGCCTCTGGCGTAAGCCCGACCACATCTTCAGCCCCGAGCAGTTCACCGGCCACTGCGCCGATGACAACTACACGAAGAAAACCTGCCTCTGGACAGGGGGGGGCTTCGTTATGCCGGAGCAGTTCAAAGATAACTCGCTTGGCGCACCGGACGACCGCATCCACAAGTGCCCGCCCGGGGCTGATAGAGCAAACATCCGCAGCGCCACGCCGGCGGGATTTGCCCGAGCTGTATTCCTTGCCAATCACCGCCCGACGGCAGCCCAAGTCCTCGCAGCATAGTCAGCGCCAGCACGGCGCATGGAGACCGCATGAGCATCCCAGTGAATGCCCTTAACGAAGACGAGCTTCTGCACTACGCCGCGCTTGAGCCGGGTGTTGCTGCGGAGCTTGCGCGCCGGATCGCCGAGCAAGGCGTTGACCCTAGCGCCACTGCTGAAGGCTTGCGCGAGGAAATCCGCAGGCTGGAAGACCAACTCGACGAAGAGTCGCGCGATGCAGACGAGCTGCGAGACAACGCCGAGGACGCCTGCCGTTGGATCCGGCGCGCTCTCGACCCTGATGACCGCGAGCTTTCGGTTGAGCAACTGCTCCAGAAAGCTTGGAGTGAGCCATGAGCACGTTCGCAGTTTTTGGCATGACCGCCGCACAGGCGCTTGCCGATGCCCGAAAAAGCACCAAGAACACCAGGCCCGGCGGCAAGCCCGGGGTGCCGCCGGTAGAGATCACGCTCGAAGAGTGGGTCGAGGCCGTTCAGCGCAACGCCGACGCCACCATGGCTGGCGTGAAGGTAAAGCAGCTGAGCACCCTGTTCGACACCCCGCAACACGCGAGGCAGTTCATCGAGCTGGCCAAGAAGGCCGGAGCATGCAGAGACCTGAAGATCCGTTGCAAAGCCGCCCTGCTCGACGAGAAGGGCAAGAAGATCCTCAGCCCAAAGACCAGAATGCCAGTCATCGGCTGGGCGGACTGGAAGCCAGAAATCCACAAGGTTGCATGACGCGGTTAAATTGGCGAGAGTCAAGTCACTTCGACAGCTTGGATTTAAGTAGGGACTCTAGATTTGATAGCGCCTGGCAAAAGCTGTCAGTAAACTCCGCCGACGCTTGTTCTGACGTATTGAACACAATACTTTCATCGCCTCCATACATCCCAGCATAGAAACTCTTAAAATCTTCGCCCGCCTGTGGATTTTTTTGTATCAGCATCGTTTTAACTCCAGCCTCAAGCTCGGAATAAAGCTGCTGCAGCCGGCTTAAATGAGAAATTACTACGTCACCCCATGCGGCCTCGCAACTCATGGCTGCTGCCTCTAAGCTAGCCTTTGCTGAGAGAGCCAGCGCGTGTCTCGCCTTTAATGCATCAGCAAAAACCGCGTAATTCTGTATCTGACTCTCCATAGAAATTAACGCGCCACCAAAATTCAATGAATTGGCAAGAAAGACTGGTTCGCGGGAGGCTGAAATCGAGTCTCTGAACTTATATAAGCATACCAACATTTCCATTGCTAAATTATGGTCAGTACTACCCCGAAGCTGCTTTTTCCAAGCAGACAAACCTTGGGATCCGAAATAAATTGCCGCACCCACCCCAATCAATGAGACAAGAGTTCCAACAATACTGAAAACATCTTTACTCAAAGCCCAATCAACATCTGAAACAGCGAAGCAAATATTCATGTGCATCCCTTGCAGAATTAACCTCTAGAAATTTTACAGATTAGGTATCCCCATGCCCACAGAAAACCGATCCAGCAACCCCGAGATGGTCAGCGTGCAGGTGCTATTACTCTCGCCAAACTCCAGCGCAAAAAAAGCGACGCCTGACTAAACAAGCATCGCTTTTCTGAGCCGACGTTCCCCTGATCACAATTCAGGGCATCGGCTCGACCCCAGTGTAATGCCGCAAGACTCGCCTGTCATGGGCGAGCTGCATGGAACCCCTCTCCCCTCTATTCACTGCCGCGATATGGCGGCCAAGGACGAAGTCATGCCTGCAGAAAAGGCAGAAGCCCCGAAGCTCACAGATCGGCAGGAAGATGTTCTGGAAACACTGCGCGATATCGGCCGAGATAACGCGATCCGTTACCGCAGCAAGACGCCCCACCTCTACCAGCAGGACTGCAAGAAGCTTCTGAAAGGGGACGAGGCGTGTGTGTTTGGCCTTGGCGGCCTGACATGGCAGGTAGGCGAGCGAATTGGGCTTGCCGCGGCGGCGGTGCTCAGCACCTTCAAGGCCCTGGAGAAAAAGGGCCTGATCATTCGCGAGACTTACAACCCGCGCTATCAGCGGCCGCTCTACTGGTGGCCGGTCGGCCTAGCCAAAGCCCTGGCAGACGAGCTGACGCCCGGCGAGGAGCTTTGCCAATGACCCGCCTCGCCCTCTGCCTCCTACTGCTGGCCACCGGCGCCAGCGCAAATGCCGCACTTCCTCAAGGGGTTACCGTCTGGCACGACGACGAGCGCAGCGTTACCTGCTGGGTGCTCTGGGCTTTCAATCGAGGCGGCATCAGCTGCATCCCCGACAGCCAGCTCCAGGCCGGCAACCAGCGCCAGCTCTCCCCGCACGAAACCCAACCCGAACCTACACCCGCTCTGGCGCCTGGGCGCTGGATTGATGAGAGGTATCAGCTGTGAGCAAGCCAGATTGGAAGAACGCTCCGCAATGGGCGGAATGGTTGGCCAGGGACAGCTTCGGCGAGTGGTATTGGTTCCAGGCGTTTCCTGACTGCCGACGAGTTCTGTGGCTCGCGGACTATGAAACCGAGCACACCTTGGCTGGCAAAAGTGCCCCTGGTGGGGACTGGAAGGACTCTCTGGAGAAGCGGCCATGACCGACCTGATCGAAGTGAAGACGGCCGACCTGGTGGGCGAGGCCCTGGGGTGGGCCGTGGGCAAGGCCGAAGGGCTGGACGTGTTCCTGGCACCGCCGGAGTACGGCAACCCCTGGCGGGTGTTCGCCCGGTACCGCGCCACAGTGACCGAGCACACCAAGCGCTACAACCCTTGGGAAGACTGGGCGCTGGGCGGGCCATTGATCGATAAGCACCGCGTTCAAACGAGCTTCAACGGTAGCGGCTTCAGCCGAAGCCCAACCGGAGAACACTGGTGCGCGTACGTGTGCAAGGCCAGCGGCCAGGAGGTCTTTCCAAGCGGTGGCGGCCCGAGCACCCTCACTGCCGCCTGCCAAGCAATAGCGCAGGCCAAGCTCGGCGATACCGTCCAGGTACCGAAGGAGCTGATGCCGTGAGCGCCGCAGCCAAAGTGCTAGACCCTTGCAGCGCCAGCCGCATGATGTGGTTCGACAAGGAAGACCAGCGCGCTCTGTTCGGCGACATCCGCGATGAGGAGCACCTTCTCTGCGATGGCCGGGTGCTAAAGGTTGAGCCCGATGTGCTGTTGGACTTCCGGACCCTGCCCTTCGAGGACCAAACCTTCCGCCTGGT
>Ga0105244_10001149_pt1 | contig 21899 bp, 18 predicted proteins | sample KBSM44metaG_FD_80423 | JGI IMG/M metagenome (GOLD analysis project Ga0105244, IMG submission 80423) | Miscanthus rhizosphere microbial communities from Kellogg Biological Station, Michigan, USA - KBS M4-4 metaG | ecosystem: Host-associated > Plants > Roots > Rhizosphere > Soil | place... | reverse complement strand
CCCGGGTCGTACGCTGCACCAGCACCGCCACCGGCGCGCTGTCCTCCAGCATGTAGCGCAACCGCTCCGGCGGATACCCAGGGTCCAGCGGCACGTAGGCACCACCCGCCTTCAGGATCCCCAGCAAGCCCACCACCATCTCCACACTGCGTTCCACACAGATCGCCACGCGGTCGTCCGGAGCAATGCCCAGTGACAGCAAAATATCAGCCACCTGATTGCTGCGTTCGTTGAGGTCCGCGTACGTCACACGCTCGTCGCCGCACACCAGTGCAAGCGCTTGAGGCTGCTGCTGCGCTTGCTGTTCGAAAAGTTGATGGACCAATAGATCCTGTGGCCAGGCCTGATGTGTCGCGTTGAACTCGACCAGCACTTGCCGACGTTCGGTTTCGCCCAAAAGCTCGATCGCGCCCACAACCTGGCGCTCGTTCTCGACCATCGCACGCAGCACCCGTTCCAGATACGCCACGTAGCGTTGGGCCGTCTCGCGGTCGAACAGCGCCGTCGCATATTCCAGCGAACCGACGATCCGTCCCTCCACCTCCGCCAAGTCGAGGGACACATCGTACTTGGTGGTGCGTGCTACCGAATCCAGCAGCGTTAGCTCCAGCCCCTCCAACGCCAGCTCTGCGGGCGGCGTGTTCTGCCACGACAGCATCGCCTGGAACAGCGGGCTATGGGACAAGCTGCGCACCGGTTTGAGCAATTCCACCACCTGCTCGAATGGCAGATCCTGGTGTTCATACGCCGCCAGCGTGCAGGCCTTGACGCGACTCAGCAATGCCTCGACCGTCGGATCATCCGACACATTCACCCGCAACGCCAGGGTGTTGACAAAAAACCCGATCAGGCCCTCGACCTCAGCGCTCATCCGGTTCGCCACCGGCGAACCGATCACCACCTCATCCTGCCCGGACAAACGACTCAATACCGTCGCCCAGCCCGCCAGCAATGTCATGAACAGGGTCGTGCCGTGCCGCCGACTCAGCGCCTTGAGCTCATGGCTCAGCGTCGCATCCAGCACCACGGGCACCGCATCGCCCGTATAGTCCTGTTGCGCCGGACGTACACGATCAGAGGGCAACATCAGCAATGCCGGCGCATCGAGCAGAGCGGTCTGCCAGTAGGTGCTTTGCTTGTGCAATACCTCGCCGCTCAACCAGCCTCGTTGCCACACCGCATAGTCAGCGTACTGGATCGACAACTGCGGCAACGGGTCTGCATCAGCTTGGCAACCGCTCGCGTAGAGTGCTCCCAACTCGCGCGTCAACACGCCCATCGACCAGCCATCCGATACGATGTGGTGCATCGTCAACAGCAACACATGCTCGTCATCGCTCAGCCGAACCAGACTCCCTCGAATCAGCGGTCCCTGCTGAAGATCGAAGCGCCCAATGGCTTCTTCGTCCATCAGTCGTGCCAACTCACTCGAGCTATCGGCATGCGTCGTGAGATCGTACTTGCGCAACGGGCAGCCTGTTTCCTCGGGATGGATGCAGAGCACTACGGCCTGATCCCCGGTCTGGACAAACGTTGTGCGCAGTACTTCGTGACGCGCCACAATCCGGTTCAACGCACGCTGCAAGGCCGCCTCATCCAGCGCGCCGACGATGCGCAGCCCCGCCGGTATGTGGTAAGCAGCGCTGGCACCTTCCATCTGCGCCAGAAACCACAACCGTTGCTGAGCAAACGACAGCGGCAGTTGCGCCTCTCGTGACGTTGGCACAATCTGCGGCAGTGTATTGTTTTGTGCCTGCGCCACCACGCAGGCAAGCGCCTCGAGCTGCGGATTCGCGAATAACGCGGCCAGTTCCAATTCCACGTTCAAACGCTGCCGGACCAGGGAGATAAGCCTCATCGCCAGCAGCGAATGCCCACCCAGCTCGAAGAAGTGATCGTTGCGCCCCGCCCGATCGACACCGAGCAGCTCCTGCCAGATCTCCGCCAGCGCACGCTCGACTTCGCCTGCCGGCGCCTCGTAGTCACGACTGGCATAAGCGTCGTCCTCCGGCGCCGGCAATGCCCGTCGATCCAGCTTGCCGTTCGGCGTCAGCGGCCATTCGGACACTTTCACATACGCCGCCGGCACCATGTATTCCGGCAGCCTCGCCTGCAAGGCAGCACGCAACGTCTGCGCTGTCATGGCCTGTGCAGCTTCCTGCATCGTGTAGTACGCCGTCAGACGCTTTTCACCCGGCGTATCCTCCTGGGCAATCACCACCGCGTCTCTGATGTCCGCGATCTGCCTCAGTTGCGCCTCAATCTCGCCCAGCTCGATACGAACTCCGCGGAGCTTGACCTGATCGTCATTGCGCCCCAGGTACTCGATATTGCCGTCCGCCAACCAGCGCCCCAGATCGCCGGTCCTGTACATCCGCGCCGCCGTTTCGGCACTGAACGGGTCATCCAGAAAACGCTCCGCCGTCAGTTCCGGCCTGTTCAGATAACCCCGGGCAACCCCCGCGCCGCCGATATAAATCTCGCCGCTGACCCCGATAGGCACAGGCTGGCCGTGCGCATCCAACAGGTAAACCTGCGTATTGGCTATCGGACGGCCTATGTGCAATACCGACTGCGTTGCATCGATCAGACCGGATGTGGCCACAACCGTGGTCTCGGTCGGACCATAGTTGTTGATCAGCGCAACCCGACTATCCGGATTGGGAAACTGACGCAACCGGTCTCCACCGATCAGCAACGTTTGCAGCGACGCCGGCTCGATCCCTTGGGCGAATGCAATCTCGGCAATCGGCGTAGGCAAGAAGCTCACATCCAGATCTTGCCGACGCCACCATCCCAGCAGCGCATCCACATCATTGCCAAGCGCTTGTCCAGGCAACAGCGACAGGCTGGCTCCCACGCACAGCGCTGGCCATAGTTCCCAGACGCAAGCATCGAAACCGACACCGGCCACGCTCGAAACCCGCTTGCGATGGGTCAGACCGAACGCCTCGCAATGCCAGGCCACCAGGTTCACGAGATTGCGATGCTCGATCATCACGCCCTTGGGCTGGCCGGTCGAACCCGAGGTATAGATCACATAAGCCAGGTGCTGTGGCGCGACCGTCGGCAACACGCGATCATGCCAGGCTTCAGCCGCCCGGTTCACGCTTTGCAGATCCAGCACCGGCATCGCCAGCGCACCCAGCAACTCCCGGGTCGTACGCTGCACCAGCACCGCCACTGGCGCGCTGTCCTCCAGCATGTAGCGCAACCGCTCCGGCGGATACCCAGGGTCCAGCGGCACGTAGGCAGCGCCCGCCTTCAGGATCCCCAGCAAGCCCACCACCATCTCAACACTGCGTTCCACACAGATCGCCACGCGGTCGTCCAGAGCAATGCCCAGTGACAGCAAGGCATGAGCCACCTGATTACTGCGTTCGTTGAGTTCAGCGTAGGTCACGCGCTCGTCGCCGCAGACCAGTGCAAGCGCTTGGGGCTGCTGCTGCGCTTGCTGTTCGAAAAGCTGATGGACCAATAGATCCTGTTGCAAGGCCTGATGTGTTGCGTTGAACTCGACCAGCACTTGCCGGCGTTCCGCTTCCCCCATAAGCGCAAGCTGGCCAATCGGCGTCGATTCATGAGCGGCAACCGACTCCAGGAGCAGCGTAATGCGGTCCCGAATCCGCTCAACTTCGTCCGGGCGAAAGCAGGCCAGATTGAAGTTGAAGTCAACGACTACGTCTTCATCCGAATAGTAATCACAGATAGCGATTGAGAGCGGCGTCTGATCGAAGCCGCTGTACATCCTGATCGCCTTCGAAGGGGCGCCGCCAAAGAAAAAGTCTGCGTCAAATTTTTCGAATGAAAGCGTGATGTCGAAGATCTGCTTGCGCCTGGAATGGCCAATATTCAGGGCGCGATTCAGTTCCGCAATCGGGAAGTGCTCGTGGCGGTAGCAGCGTCGCAATTCGGCGGCCACATCGCCCATCAATTCGAGCAGGGAGCGATTAGGGTCAACCCGTACGCCGATCGGGATGACGGAAGAAAACATCCCGATCGTCTGTTTCTGGCGGGCCGTCGTGCGGTTATGCAGGGGCATGCCAATGATGACTTCTTCTGCACCACCGACGCGTGAAAAATAGGCACTGACGACTGCAAAGAATACCGTGACAGGAGAAAGGCCATGCTCGGTGGCAACCGCGGCCACAGCATTGAACAGGTCACGCTTGATCGTCGAGCGAATATGACCGCTCTTGCACATCGAACCCACGGCATGGTCGCCGGACCACTGCAGCAGGGATGGCGGTATTTGTGCGTAGCGTTCGCGCCAAAACGACCGGTCACGCTCCAGGCGCGGCGAATTCAGATAGGCCTGGTCTTTGACCAGGAAGTCTCTGTAGGAAGGGCCTTCCTCGAGCTCGTCGATGCCCACCAGTAAATTGTTGTAGGCCTTCGCGACTGCATGGCAAAACAGCGTCGCCCCTGAGCCGTCCATGACCAAATGATGGTAGCGACCCAGCCAGTAGTGACGGGATGCACTGCACCGTACGAGCTGCGCCTCCCAAAGAATGCCTTCCAATGGATTGAAAGGTCGGGAAAATGCGTGTTGAAGGTATTCCTGCGCTCGCTCGACGCTGTCAACGTAGTCTGAAAAGTCGACGAGTTCGAGTGTGATATCGACAGATGGCAACACTCTCTGCCGGGCTATATCACCCTCTTGGAACAAGGCAAGTCGTAGCGCATCATTATGCCTGACAACGAGATTGATAGCCTTCTCGAACATTGGAATATCGAGATCACCCTTGATCTCCAGCTTCATGCCAATGTTGTACAGCGGTATGTCCGGGTTCGCTATCTGACCGAGCCAGATACCCTGCTGTACAGAAGATAGTTCATACGAGACATTGGAGTTGTTCGATACGTGTTGATGCGACGACGTCATGCGTAAACATCCCTGATTTTAATATCCTTTCGGGAGCCGAGTGACGATGTCCGCGGCCCTGCCGAATTCCTGGCGTGCTGGCCAAGTTCCATACAGAACTCGGCAGTTACAGCACAAGTTTGTCGCAGATAAACCGGATGTCAGAACCTGGCTTGCCCTGTCTGCATGACTGCGATAGGGACCTGGGAGAATGTCATTGATGTGCCGACAGTACCGGCTAGTAGCACCTTGATACTTCCGGACTGCGGGTTTCTCTATTTCCCCCTAAGTCGTGAACGGTTCGAACCGACGAAAAAAGACCCTGACCCCAGATAAGCTGCTAGACCTGCAATAATAGCGTTGACACTTACAAAGAGAAAAACAGAAATGAGGGCTTGTCCCGTATTACCAGTGCACCCCTCCCGCATTCAATAAACCGTTTTCGCTTCATTTGCCAAGGCAAAACGCGGCATATCACATTATCTGGAGGCGCGGGACTGATCGATAGACGCGGGGTTTGAACTTTGCTCAAGGCGCTGCTCAATTGGCTGGCCAGTCAACAATTAGCATGGAACAAAGGAGATAGTAGACTAATGACTCCTGCCCCTCTGTCAGAGGCAGGATTTAAACATCAATCCCTTAATTTGGAAGCGTTCTCCACGCTTGCCGGGCTCCCACAGCTCATGACGCTTTAGGCAGGCTTGACCAAGGCAGCATACGTCTCAAAACACTGTCGCGGCGTACCAGGTGATGGAAGAGCGCAGCTAACACATGCAGGCTCACCACGACCCAGGCAACCCACTTCCCAAGGAAATGATGAACAGTATCTATCGGAGCCTCAAACGCTTCATAGCTTAAACTGAATGTGACACTGAACCAGGCGAATAGCTTGGTTTCATTGAAGCCTGTCATGCTGAACAGTCCGAAGTCAGTAGGTGCCCCCGTGCCCAAGTAGCCCGTTAGCGGCATCGCAATCATCAGACCATAGAGTCCCCCGTGTGCAACGTGCGCGAGTATGTGTTCCAACGCCGAACCGGGCGGGTTATCCGGCTGCATGTCCAGCAATCGCCATAGCAACCTGGGCAACACTAGAAAACCGACTAGCAGGCCAAGCACCCAATGAATATTGAGCACTGGCAAAGACTCCGGCGAGGTGTCATCCATGAACCAGATAACGTAATAGACGACGATGTAAGCCGCGATAAATGAAGCCGCGCTCGTCCAGTGAAAAAATTTGGCAAGGCCACCAAAACAGGTCGCGCTATTGCGCCATTGCATAGTAGGTATTCCTGAAAAGTGAGGTGGCAGCGGTTAGCTATTAAGCAGACCGCTTAGTAGCCGTTCCAAGCCTTCAAGTGCTTGGGCCAAACGTGCCTCAATGTCGCCATCAGGTTCTGCGATCCAGAACGATGCTTCGGTGACAGCGCCATAGATCATTCGGGCTGTCACGGTTGTGTGCAGCGGTGCCACGACACCTTCGGCAATCAGTCCGTCGAGCGCGGCTTGCAGTGCGGCAATGCCCAATGACTGAGCGGCTTGCGGAACATCACCGAAGATGGCTCGTGCATCCTGCAAGATAATCCGGCGGATTTCCGGCTCCAGTGCCAGTTCAAGATAGGCGCGACAACGTCGACGGAATGCTTCCCACGGAGAAGGTGCCGCATCCGAAATTGCCTGAAGGCGTTCGCCCACTTCGGTCTCGATCTGCTCGATGACTGCGAGTAGCAATCCTTCCTTATTGCCAAAATGGTGATAGATCGCCCCCCTCGTCAGACTGACTTCGGCGGTGAAATCATCCATTGAAGTATGAGCGAAGCCCTGGCTGGCAAATGCCTGCCGGGCGGCTGCTACCAGCTTGGCGCGAGTTTGCTCAATCATTCCGGCGCGCGTACGGCGTTGTTGCTGCATAAAAACATCCTTTTTAGCTCACATACGCCGCGTACGCTAATTGACATACCTCTCGAATGTCAATACGATTTGATTTTGCATGCGTAGCGTATGTGAATTCTCTTTGATGCGTTGCAAGTGCATCCTGAAGGTACGAGTCGGTCAAATTATGGATACCCCACAGCACACCGTCGGCTTCAAGGCAGCAGCCTCTCTGGCCTTGATCACAATACTTGGGCCCTCGGCCATCGATATGTACTTGGCGGCCATGCCCCAGATGACCAAGGACCTGAATACTGACTACGCCACCATGCAGCTGACGTTGACGGTGTTTTTATTGGCAATGGGCGCGGGACAGCTCGTGTTCGGGCCGGTTATCGACGCGCTAGGCCGCCGACGCCCTTTGCTGGCGGGCCTGGCGGCGTTCATCCTGGCTTCGTTATGGGCATCCTTAAGCGAGTCGATGGGCGCCATGCTGCTCGCTCGATTCTTTCAGGGGCTGTCTGTTGCGCTGGTGCTCGTTATCGCCATGAGCTCGGTGCGCGACCTCTCCAGCGGCATTCGTGCCACGCAGCTCTTCGCTCTGCTCGTGACCATACAGGGTGCCGCCCCGATACTCGCACCGGCATTCGGCGGCATCATCAATGTGCACTTCGGATGGCGAGCCGTGATGCTGGCGCTGGCCATTGTCGGTGTGTTGGCTTTGTTAAACTCCAGTGTTTGCCTACCGGAAACCTTAGCCAGAGAAAAGCGCACGCCGTTCAGGCCTGCCAGTGTGTTCGGCACCTATCGGCGTCTTGTTGCGGATAAGCGATTTATCCTTCCTGCTCTGGCCCTTTCATCCGTGTTTTTCTTTTTGTTTGGCTACGTCGGTGGTGCATCTTTTGTTTACCAAAGTGGCTACGCCTTGCGTTCAGACATCTTCGGCTTTGTATTCGGCGGCACGGGCGTGGCTATGATGTTGGGTGCAATGACCGGTAGCCGTTTGGCCAGCAGATGCTCGGCGAGCCTGATGGCACTGCTTGGAGTTGCCATGATGAGCGGCGGTTCAGCGCTGGCACTGCTCGCCGTGTACGTAGGTGCAGATCTTTATGGCATCGTCCCAGCGCTATTCATCGCTGTTTTCGGTTTTGGGATCGCCGAACCATCACTCATGTCCATTGCGATGGCCTCACAAGAACGAGCTTTAGGTGCCACTGCCGCTTTATTAGGTGCCAGCACGCACATTCTAGGTTCGCTTGCTACACCGTTGGCCGGCTCTCTCGCACAGATCGGCGCGCATGCATGGTTGGCTTTGCTGCTTGCGGCTGCGTTGGTGAGCCTTGCTCTTGTTTTCATTAGTGTCCGTAGCGTGAGCGAAAAAGTCATACCCGTACAGTGACGATGTGCGCTCATTTGCAGGGTGACCTGTTGTCGGCATTTACAAGAGCGAATGTTTAGCAGTTCTTTTGTATAGCAAACTCGCCCTTTATAAAGGCTGCTGTAGTTTACAGTCGGCGCGAGGGCGCTGAACGACAGGAATAATCGTATACGTCTGTATTTTTTTGTGATTTTTAGTCGCTCTTAATACTGGGTTAATCGAGGTGCATTAAATTATAGCTCATCCAAGCAGACGGATTAGCTCTGCAAACCTGCCCCGAGAGGAATGTATTAATGAAAACGCCGACGCTGGTTTTGGCTTCGTTTCTTAGTCTGTGTTGCTGCGCCGCTTTTGCTCAAGACGGCGCTGATATGTTGCAAAAACGCCAAGAAGCTAGAGCGCTTGAGCGTCAGCAAGCACGTGAGAAACTTGCGGAGCCTGAAGACAAAAAGCACAACGAGAAATCGGCTGTCACCTCATCAATCAAACATAAATATGTGTCAAAATCTGAAGAAAAGCCAATCCATTGAAAAATGTTTTCCACTGCCTAAGCCAACGCACTGACGTTGATGAGGGCTCGAATATTTAAAGTGATTGAAGATAACGCTCAGCCTGTTTTTTTGGGGCGGATGATATGAACATAGCTGTATCAATCATCTGCCTGTTGAGAAATAAACGTTCAGTCAGACAGGCAATCTGCAACATCAGGCATAGTTATTTTTCGTGAACGCAGACCGTAGCGGCTCCGATGCGTTCTATGTGTAATTCTTTCCTCCATTAGGGTCCACCAATGCACGTTCTGCTTTGTGAAGATGACGAGCTTATTGCCAGTGGCATCGTCGCTGGTTTGCATGCTCAAGGCCTTAACCTTGACCGTGTTGGCTCAGCCTCTGCGGCTCATGCGATCTTAGATGCGGCGCAGTTTGACGTGATGATTCTTGATCTGGGGTTGCCCGATGAAGACGGTATCAGCCTTTTGAGATCCTTAAGAAGTCGAGGGCATAACATCCCGGTGTTGATTTTGACCGCACGTGATGACGTGGATGATCGGGTCAAGGGGCTCCACGCTGGAGCTGATGACTACATGGTAAAGCCATTCGACCTTAGGGAACTCTTTGCTCGATTACATACGTTGGTTCGTCGCGTTGCAGGACGAACGGTAAACCACATCGAACATGGCATTCTCACTTACGACCCCAGTACGCGGGAAACCTGGCTATCTGGCACTGCCATAGACCTTTCGCGTCGTGAACAAGCAGTGCTTTTGGCCCTCCTGAACAATCCAGGGCGTGTTCTCTCGCTTGAGCAACTAAAAGATAGCGTGTACGGGTTCACTGATGAGGTCGAGAGCAATGCACTTAATGTCCATATTTTTCATCTAAGGCGCAAATTGGGAGGGCAAATCATCGAGACGGTTAGAGGCTCAGGGTATCGACTAGGCGTTGCTTCTTCACTCCAGAGTTGCTGTTCGTGAGCCTGCGTTTACGCTTAAGTCTGATACTGGGTGTTGCTTTTGTCGCGGTCTGGACACTCGCTGCGACCTGGATGTTCCAAGATGTACGTAGCCAAATGATGTACTCACTGGATCAGCGACTTGTGGCATCAGCACGAATGGTTGCGGGTTTGGTCGCCCAGTTGCCTCAACCTTTGTCCAGCAAAGATCACGGGGCTCATTTCAGCGCCGATCAGTTGGGCATCCCCGATGGCATGGCGTGTGAGGTCAGTTCGTTGCGCGGGGAAATTTTGGCAAGTAACCGCAGCAATACTGGCACTGTCATCGCCAGTCCCAGCGGTGGTTTTTATGACCAAGTGATTGATGGAGAGCATTGGAGAAGTTTCACGCTTGTGCAGGACGACGTTCGCATCACGACGGCTGACCGCGAGCAAGAGCGTGAGCAACTGAATCACTCTGTCCTGCTATCAGCGTCAATGCCAGTATTGGTAGCGCTTTTGTCCTGCGTCGCAACGCTTTGGTTGGGAATAGGTAAGGGCCTGGCGCCACTCAATCGTATGCGCGACGAATTGAGAAAGCGCAACATCGACTCCCTTGAACCACTGCACCTTCAGATGCTTCCTTGTGAGTTAAAGCCTTTGCTGGAAACTCAAAATCACTTGTTGATGCGTATCAGCCGGGCAATCGAGCGTGAACGCCGCCTGACGGGTGATGCAGCACATGAATTACGTAGTCCATTGACGGCCATTAAGACCCATTTGCAGGTTGCGCAAATGACTTCAGGGGACGCGCAGTGCTTGGCGTTGAGCCGAGCCGAGCAAGGTACTGATCGTCTGCATAGCACGCTTGAGCAATTGCTTCTGTTGGCCAGGGTTGAAGGCAGTCTGTCATTTGATGATGGAAGTCAATGCGGTGTCGAACAGGTCGTTTCGTTAGCTGTTCAGGATGCAACGTCCAGCACAGAGCGGATAGTTCAGACCTTTCAGTTTGTAAGACCCTTGGCGTGCCTGGATATGCCGGCCGTACTTGCCGTGGCTGCGCTTCGCAACCTACTTGATAATGCGCTGCGCCACAGCCCAGCAAATACGCAGGTGGTCGTTAGTGTGACCGACGATAGCGGGTTCGCGTTGGTGACGGTTAAGAACGTGAGCGTTGAGATGTCACAAGATAATATTCATCTCCTGACCGAGCGATTTTGGCGCGGTAGCTCAAGTACTGGCTGCGGTCTTGGCCTCGCCATCGTGCAAGCTATAGTCGAGAGATGCGGGTGCACAATAAAATTCACAACCACCAGTCAGTATTTCGAGGTGGCGCTAGGCATGCCTTTGGTGCCCGCCAAAGGGGAAAGTTACGAAAAGACCTATAAATGCAGCACGCCTGATATCAAACATCCTGTCTCGATATCAAACGGTACCACCCACAACCGCAGCCCCTCCGAAAACTCAAAAACCGGCAACGCCTCCTGAAACGAAGCACGTTTCGGGTAAATCAGCACCAGATCCCCCTGCCCGTTCAAATACTTCTGCCCATACGCAAACAACTGATAAAAATCAGTCTGGCTCAGGCCATAATTTTTGCCACCCAGCTCGCTGTCCAGCCGCTTCCATTTGGTGTCCAGAACCCAGCTCTTCTCCCCCTGAGTAATCATCAGATCGGGCCGTAGCTGAAAGACCTTCTTGCCCTGATGAGTGCACAAGTACTCACCGCTACGCTGCGTATATAGCGTAGCGTCTGGCGGCAGTGAATCTCTAAGGCAAGCAGCCACGTAGCGCTCGAACAGCTTCTCCATCGGGAACAGTAAGCTCATGCCCTGCCATTCGCCTGCAACCGCCAGCGGTGTTTGCTGTTGGATGATGAGTTCGCACCACGGTTTTACAGGCTGGTAATGGGCCATGAGCCGGTCGTGACGCCACTGCTTGAAATCTTGAGTGGTGTCTCGGCTGTTTGGGATCTCTAGCAACAGTGAGCGCAGTTCGTGGGAAAGACGCCAGTTACTGGGGTCTTGAGTGGTTTTACAAACGGTATCTAACGCTGTTTTGAGAAGGCGGTTCTCGGCCCGATCGGGCAGGAATACGTCGTGACGAATTTGAAAGTGGTGCTGTCGGCCAGGAGGTTGGCGCATTTGGCGGGCAGTATTGAGCTGGCCACGCAGATAACGCTGCTCCTCTTCGACACGTTGGTAGTCGAAGCGAAGGCCGCGCTTGATGAGGTGGTCGAGCGCTTCCAGAAAGCTGCTCATTACCCATTCGGTCAACGGCGCATCGAAACGCTGTAATGCGGTTGCGCCGACCTTACGTGTAGGTAGGTCTAGTGACTTCTGAATCATGCGCCTGAGCAGCGCACGGCTTTGCTGGATGCAGTCGCCTTGTTCAAAATGCTTAGGCAGGATTTCGATACGCGTACCGCAGGGTGTCTCCAGCGCGCCAACGTAATTATCGAGCTTAAGCCAGCGGCGGCCTTCAACTTGAACCAGTGCCGCACCCGCTTTGCTAAAGCGAGAACTGATTTCACAGAGCCAGTCGAAAGCTGAAGGCGATACCTGGGCTACGTCGAGCGTCGGGCTAAGAACATTGCTGGTTGTCAGCCGAGCATATTCCCGGACCGTTACGGTGGTTTTCACCTTTGCTGTTCGCTAAGGAACTTGATGATCTTACGCCCGAGGCTCCGCGTGTTCAGCTTGATGCCCGACGCTGATGTAATAGATAGGCCATGTTTGCTGGCAATCTCTCGCAAATGTGGCTTGGCAGGTTTGACCTGCTGACCTCCACGATAGACCTCAATACTGCCATTAGCGGCTTGTCGTATGTCTACGCCTTCCGTTCTGACGCTCTTCGCTTCCAGCGGCGCACTGACGCTCAGGTTGTGATCGATTACACCCAGATATGACTCGATATTCTTGAATGCAGGCAGATTCAATTCCCAACGTTCGTTGTTCTGCCCCAAAGTGACAGCATCTCCAAACAGCACGCTGAGGTCTTGGCTCGGCTGGATCAAGAACCTATTTTCTGGAGCTTTGCGTTGGTCGTTGAGGACCCACTGGATACGCTGCCAATCTTCGAAGAAATACTCCTGAAGTAGCGGCAGGATTTGCTCTTGAAAAATGCCTGCCAGCCGCTCCAATGTCGGATCGCTCTCAAGAGGCATGAAGTACGCGTGCCCCAGGCAATGATCTTGATCAAGCAGGACGGCTATGCGCTGGTTCATCACACTGAGCAATTCATCAATGGCGATGCCATCAACCTCTATATCTTCAAGCAACTCCGGGTTAGGAGGCACCTCAATGAACGTGAAGCGACGACGCAGGGCAATATCAAGTGCGGCCAATGATCGGTCAGATGTGTTCATGGTGCCGATCAAGTGAATGTTGCTGGGGATGCTGAAGCGCTCTTTCGAGTAAGGCAGCGTAACTTCGAGAGCCTCTGATGCGCCCGCACGCTTGGAAGGTTCAATGAGGGTGATCAGCTCGCCGAAGATGCGCGAGACGTTGCCTCGGTTGATCTCATCAATGATCAGCACTTTGGCATCGCTATGCTGAATAGGGGCAGGCTCAAATAAGCCCTCCTCGCTTTTACCCAGCATGTGTTCGACCATCGACGGCAGAAAGTTCTTGTAGCCATTCACCAAGAACGGATCAAGGATGGAACCCGGCACTTTCTTGTCCCAGCGACCATTGCCCAGTTCTTCGATAGTGAAGGTGCCTGCGTCCACATAAGAAGCGAGCGTATTTAGCAAACTCATACCTATGGGAAGGTGCTTACCTTGAGGCTTCTCTATCTCAACGACGTCAGGTGTGGCGCGGGTCACTTTGTAGCCTGTGCCGTAGCGATCACCGACTTTGAATGCTCGGTATTTTCCGCTCAGTTCACTCGCAATTGACTCGCAGAGGCTTTTGAAAACGCCTGAGACCACTTCGTAACGGATCTGGCCTTGCTCATCAGTCGTAGCGCGAAGCCCTTCAACAAAGTCTTCGTAGCTGAAGCTCTGATGAAAGGTCACAAAGCGCACATCACCTGCTGCAAGCAGCTCGTCAAATCGAGCTTTCAGCGTTGATCGGTTATCAAGGTTTCTAGCAAGAAAAGGCTGGTCAAGTATCTGCAATGTCGCTTCGACTGTGGCGTAGGTTTTCCCCGTACCGGGCGGACCGAAGAAAATCTGATTGAGCGAAGGCATTGCCGAACGTCCCTGTAGGAAAAGTCCGACAACAGTATCTAGATTGCCAGCATGGGTAAAGCGAAGCCTCGGTGATGTTGTGTTTATGTAGCAGCCCTGAGAATGCGACGCAGAGCGTCGCGAACTGCATTCCTACGCGGAGCGTTGGAACGATATGGGTTGCTGAGCCCGATACCTCGCCTGAAGATCGGAAACCCCTGACAGCCTCTCCCTCCCCGCTCCGATATCGACACGTTGCCAGGGCCAGTATCGTATGCGCCGGTGCCTAAGAAACACCCAACGTAGATGCAGTGAGTTCACGCATAGCTTCAGATTCCAATCGTTCTAATTGAACGGGGAATCTCGGCTTTGCTGATCCGCTCAGTTGGGTTTTCTTACGCCCGCTCTACGTTGGTCTTTAACGTCATTTCAGCTCATACGTAGAGGTCAGCATGTTAAGCAATTTATTTCGGGCAAGTGCCCGTCAGCGGCGCGAGGTGCGTATCGGTTTAATCCCAACCCCCTTCCACCGCCACAACCGCCAACTCCTCGCCCTCCTCCTCGAAAACCAACCCTGGTTCAGCGCCCGCGATCTGGGTCGCATGATCGGCTGGCCTTTGAACGAGCGGACGCTGCGCAAGCTGGACGCTGACCAGCACCGGATGATCACGCTCGACCTGCACGGCGAAGCACAGTCAGAGCTGATCGTCAGTGAGTCGGGGGCGTACGCGATGATGGTGCATCACTATCACGCGGAGAATCGTGGGTTACGACAGTGGCTTACCCATGAGGTGGTGCCTGCGTTGCGGGATGGGCAGGTGCCGTTCGATGACCGCACGCCGAACCTGAGCATGCTGCAGTGGCCGGGGTTGTCGGTGAGTCTGTTGCACTGGCACAGCGAGCCGTGGATACGGTTGCGGGATATGCCGATGCTGTTGGCGCATCCGCAGATGCAGGTTGAGGGGCGTCCGCGCAGTTTAGGCAGGCCTTGGTGGCGGGCGGTGTTGCCTGCTTCTCGGTTGGGTTGAATGCGGCGTGATGGCCGTGCCGTGTGGGTGACGGCCATTGTGTCTCGTCGGATCAGTCTTTCAGGCGGCGTCGGTAGTCGTTGATCATTTCTTGGGTGACATCGTCCTTGTAGCAGATGGGCGCGTAGCCGCCTTTGCGGCTGTACGCACTGCGCTTGCCACATTGACTACCATTGCGGGCAGAGTTGTAGGGGCATGGGCAGTTGCCGGGGTAGCTGTCGATGGATTCCTGGATGATGGCTTTGACGATTGAGGCGTCTGTTACCTGGTTTTCTCTAGCCTGCACGGTGAAGGCGCAGAGCAATGCGAGTATGGCGAAGAGGCCTGTCCCTGTCTTTTTCATGGCTATTCCTTAGCGAGTACAGACGAGCGTCTGTTGCAAGGTTTTACCATGATGGTATTGAGCCATCAATTTTTTGTTTGCAGACGTCCGTCAAGGCCATCTACCAAGTCAATTTGTACGAAACTGGCATTGGCTTGAGGTGGGCAAGAAGAAAGCTCGCAACGCTTCACCATGATGAAATTTATAGTTTTTCTCCAGCGCTATGCTTGGTGAACCTGCATCCCTTGATGCATGTAAAAAAACTAAAAACAGTAGAGCATTTAATCCAGTTGCCGAATCTGTTGCAGCGATGGCGACACATCGGCAGCATCATCTTTAAAAATCAGGAAATCACATCTATACGCCCACAGCTGAAACTGATCATATCCCCGAGGCTTATGTCTCCAGGCAAAGGATCATCCAACTCAACAATGAATGTACCCGCAACCACTAAAGATTTTTCTAGATTAGTCACCTCAGCCAAAAACTCATGTGCCAAACTATCTCTAAGACATCGTATGTATGGTTGAGAGTCCGACCTCATCTTGGCTATGTTTTTTATTGATACGGCGAGTAGAGGTTCAAGCAGCACATCTCCAGCACTTCTATAACATGGATGAGAAAAAGCTGCGCAATGCATTTTACCGTCACTAATTATCAGCATTGCCTCTTTAGCATCTTTAGAGATCCACTCACACTGCTTGACTATCATTTAGAAGTCTCCGCACCTCAGTATTTATACCTTCCAGGTCTGACTCAGTAACCTCATGAGAGGTATAGATTAAAAGAATGCCATTCTCAAATTCACTAGCAATCTCAACGCCACCTCTTAAACGCTCGATTATTTGACTTGGAGTCAAATTAAACTCTAAGCGACACAGTGCATCATCAAAATAGTTGACTGAGTTTATTCGATAAATCCCATCTCTACCATTCACGTCCTTACCCGTGGCCTCGCATGCATCAAGAACCTTGGGCCAGTCGCGCCTTGTCAAAGCCCAGTTATGCAGGGTGGCACGATAGCAGCCGAATGCTTTAACGTATGAAGGAAATAGTCTTTTCACGACACCCGAGAAATCAACTCTCTCCGATGAGAACTCTATGAAAAGCGTATCGTCGTACTGAGCGTTATTTTCTAGATAGCCTTCATGTCTATATTGATAACTCAACCGACCTCTGATGCCTGGCGGAAGGGAACTATCAAGAATCACGGACAGAACAAGCTCGGAGCCTATATCAGGCAACTTACCCAACTCCTTCAAATCCCAGCCGTTACCTAATGTAGAGATTTCTTTAATGAACCGCATATGGCGAGTTTCGATAGAATCGCCGTGATAGGCTCTATGACGAAATTCTAGCTTATGCATGGCCATTGCTGAGCAACCCTCGTTTTAACACTCTATTCAACCAAGGCATTTAGCGCCTTCCCAGCTTTCAACCGAAGCGGTCAAGTAGTTCCTTTTGAAGACTCTTATTTTTCAGGTATAAAGATTTCTGCATGACAAGCAACCTCTTCGATTTCGCAGGCTTCAGAAAGCAAAGCCAGACCGTTATCAAAAGTTTGGAAATAAATGCTCTCTACTTCATTAGCGCTGTCAAAAAAAATCGACATGTTTACCTGATTACTTATATACCTTCTGATGCCCGTATACTCCTCTATAAACTCAAGATTTAGAAGCTCAGCTAAATATCCTCCCGTACTTTCAGGAAGTCGCTCACCGCTATCAAACTCCCACCCATCATCACCTAAAACCTTGGATGCCCCAAGAGGGATTATGAAAGCAGCTTGGTAATTTCTCTTCATAAGGCCGCGCCCAAATTTTTATCGAAAGCTTGAAGCCCTGACTTAGATTTTTTCATCTAAGGATGCCCAGAGCACTCTCCTTATGTAAGCTTTGGCTTCCTGCTCGGTTTCGAAATTTAACACTTCATATTCATCATTCGCAAGCAGGCCCCGCCAAGATATATCCTGATCATCGAAGCAGTCAGCCAGCTCTCGCATCATCTCGTGTTTTTTGCTGCTGGAATTCAGGCTATTAATATATATGTTTATGGCAACATTTTCTGGCAGATTGAAGTCGGAGCAGAAAACTGTTTTTAGCATGTGTCGGATATTTTTATGTTTCACAGATATTTGACATCCTAAAATAGCAGAGCCTAAGCACCCAAGTCACCCCTCAAAACACATCACCAATTAAAATAAAACCTGCCTGCAATCTTACATACGCACTGAACCATCTAATAAAAACCCTTAAAGCAAGTCACTTACCCAATTTACAATCACGCCTATCGAACTTCATATCTACTTCCATCTCTGTCTTGAACCCAAAGATCAAGCCAACCTCCAATAGCTTTACCGATGCCCTCCCAGACAATTTAAATGGCAACCTCTCAAGCAGGGACACAATACTTTCGTAAACCAACCCATACTCTCCAGCATCGTGCAGCCACTCAGACAACTGTTCAACCTGATCACTATAGGAAAGCGATTCGCTCGAAGTATAAAAAGCAATTTCCGGCTGGCTTTTAATTTCGTTAAGCAGTAACACGAGATTATTCTCGATGAGCCTGTAATCAAATTTCATGGTTTAGGACACCTTAAAAAACCCAATAAACCTCGTGACTCAACACCTATCCGCTCTAACTCCGGCACATCAATCTGTGGGAGCACAGATTAAAAATAGATACTAAGCCACACAGAACATCATCAAAATAATTGATCCTATCTAATCGTTTTACATTGCATTAAAAATCGTACACTTCAAGGTCAGAAAGTTGAGATAGGAAAACAAGATGCTCTACTGACCTTACTTTCTTCAAATTATCTAGCGCATCACTCCCACCCAGCATAATAGCAGGAACAAAACCGTACATCTCATCGCGACTCAAAGTACCCAGCTTCTTCTTCGCAGGCTGAAACAGATCATCAAAATCGTTGTACTCCACTTCCGCCGACAATAAAAAATTTTGAAACCGTTTATCCATTTGATCTTTGGGCAGACTGGATACAAAGGTCGTGCAGCGGGAAACAATGCTAGTTATTTTAAGCGACGCTCCTGTCTCTTCTCCCCAAAAATAAAGTTCGCCAAACGCGCTTCGAGCGATCAAATGATAAGTGTCTTGATTTTCAAACTCGGTGCCTTGAATCCATGATGCTGTCACACCCTCATATTCCTGCGGGTTCACCATCCAGAAAATCCCCTCGCCGTAGCCGCACCAGCCGTGCTCGCTCCAGTAATGCAACAGCAGGTCAGGTAATTTCCCCTTATAGCGCTCGATACTAGATTTTGGCACTTCTTGTCGACCAACAGGTCCGCCGAATGTTTTTAGAAAAACTGAAAATACTTCGTCCATTGCCTTCCACCCTAACACTTATGAAGTTCGACATTAAGATACGTTTTACTGCGAAGATGCATAGGTATCGCTTCTACAGCCTCTTTCAAACTTGCAATTCTTGGTTTCCATTGAGGGCCGATGCTAGAATTAACTTGACGATCACCAAAGTCCCGGACTAAATCTTTCCCACCCGCACTAAGATCAGGATTATGGAGACCAGCTAAACTTGCCATAGTCTCTTTGGCTTTTTTCAAGCTCTCAGCCTTGGCAATCACTGGATCCATATATTGCGAATACTCATCTTGAAATCTTGATTGCAACTTGGCTTGAAAGTTTTTACGTGCGATTTTTGCAACTGTCCGGTTACGCTTAACTGGGTTGGCAATGTTTTCCAGATACTCATCCACGGTCAAACGATTCAGCCCGTTCTCCTGCCCTTTTAACTGCCGTTTGAACTCAACGATTTTTGATGCCGGCAATTTACCAGCTTCAAAGCAATCAACTTTAAAGAACGGCATGGTATTCGGCTTTGCGCCAGAAGGCTCTCTATCTTTTTCAGCTGGCCGGTGTGGCGACTGCGGCGGCTCCTGCGTATCAAGCGCCCCCCTACGCGGCTCCGGCCTCTGCAAATCAGGTCGCTTCTTCAGGTCATCTTCATGCTCAAGCATCCACTGGCCCAGTCGCTCGCCTTTGGCGCTGGCCCGCATTTCATTTGCCAAAACACGAGCGTTACCGCGGCCGCGTGTGATGTACTGAACCATCGCGCCCAATAGCAGAATCACAACCTCAACGTGCCCTTGTGCGATTTCCTGAACCGCGCTGTTCTGTGCGACCGGGTCGTCTCCCATGAAGGAGCTCCACCCTTGTTCGCGGGGGCCTTGCCATGCTGTGCTGATACCACGAGTGTAGTAATGAATGATGCGCGGAAAGCCATCGATGACGGATTCAGCGATGGACTCCAGACCAAGAATCCCCAGTATGAAAGTACTGGCCTGCGCCCCTAATGTAGCGCCCATTAAACCACCGGGAGCAGCACCCACCCCGAAAAAAAGCGCGCCCGCGCTTGCACCGGCTACCCCTCCGACAAAAGCACTGCCCACGACGATCATGGCCATCTGGGCGACTACATCGATCAAGTCCTTGATGATGCTGGAGATGTCGAGGTCAACGAAACGTTGTCCCAGTATGCGACAAGCCTCCGATTCGGCGCGGTCGAACGCGTACCTGACACAATTGAAGCGGCGAATGATCAGCGCGGGCGACGGGACGGGTTCATTTCGATGCGTGCGAAAATGGCCCCCTCTGTAGGGCGCGATATCGCGATCAAGCTGTCTCCGTATGTCATCCCATGAGGGCAGCATGTGAAAAAAGAACATTAAGTGTCTCCCTGACAACTCTTGATCCAGCTCTGCCTGAGCAACTTAACAGAAGAAGTGTAAAAAAATCCGAGGGGTACATGAAGCCCGCAAAAATTCGGAAAATTCGTACAACCGCTTTGGCGGCTCAAAAGCAGCCGTTGACTGACTCCGGTTTCCCGAGTGTGGTGCAGGCGTGAAGCCGAACTTGGCCAGAATCTCCGCGCAGTCTGGATACGAGCCTTGGCGAGCCCGGAGAGCAGGCTTCTACCCCTCAAAATAGGGAGTTTTGGGAAGAAGTTACGACAGTTGCGAAGCGGCCCTGAAAAGGTCACCTCGGTTGTGCCTGATGTACCGCATGCACAGGTTTTGCTGCCGGTTCCCGGCATATCGCGAGCAATGCGGATCGCCGCCCCGGTTGCTCCTACGCCCTGCGGGCAGAAGCTTGGACTTATGAGTGATCCAGCATTCGCGTGATGGCTTGGATGTGACGCAGAGCGTCACGAGATGCGTGCCAACGCGGAGCATTGGCACGATAGGTATTACCGAGTGCCTGCGGGGCTACTGCACCCCGCAGGCATCCCACATCAGAACTGCCAATCCAGCGACAGACCCACGCCGTGGGTTTTATCGCGTGCACCTAGCAAGCCGTTGTAGTCCAGGTTGATGCGTGCGTCCCTGCCCAAGGCCAGGCTGGCGCGGGCACCGACTACGGCGGCGTCGCGGTCCATTGAGACGCTTTGCACGTTGAAGCTGTTGCCGGCGCTGGCGAAGGCCAGGTGTTGTTCGGACGAGGTGTCGCTCAGGTTGTGCTGCCAGCCGAGGGTGGCGGAGACGTCGAGTTTTTGTGTGTCGTTGAGGTTGAAGCGGTTTCCGGCGCGCATGCCCAGGGTCGAGAGCACGGTGTCGCGGGTGTCGTCGCTGCCTTTGAGGGCCGTGGCGCCGCCTTTTTCGGTGAAGCTGTCGCTGTCGAAGTGGACGTAAGCCAGGTTGGCGAATGGCTCCAGTGCCAGCGGTTGCAGGTTCAGGCGGTAGGCGGCTTCGGTGAAGACCTGGCTCGACTGGGCGTCGCGCTTGACCTTCTGACGATCGGCGAACGCGCCGAATTGCAGATCGCGTTTCACGTCGATGCGGTGCCAGCTGTGCGACGCGCCTGCGGTGAGGCGCAGTGCGCCCTGTTCGTGGCCGATGTAGGCGCCCAGGTGGTAGCTGTCTGCCGAGGCCCGCGAGTGGGTGTCGTCGCCCAGGCTCAGCGAGGTGTCGCTGTAACCTGCCATCGCGCCCAAACGGGTGTGTTCGCTGATCAGGCCGTCGACGCCTGCCAGCAGGCCACCCAGCGATGAGGTCGAGCTGGCGCTGTCACTGCTGCCGCTGTTTTTGCCCCAGGCACCCAGCGCTTTGACCCACACCGAGTTGTCTTCAGTGCCCGGTGCTGGCTGGTCGTACAAGCCTTCCACGCGCAGGCGATCACCCACGGCGTCGCGCAGTTGGCGGCTGTCGTTGATCAATTGCGTGGCGATGGCCGGGTGCACTTCGCCGGACAGTTGGGTGAATGCGCGGCGGGCGCTGGCAGTGTCCTGGCTGAGGATGATGCTCTCATAGACGGAGTTGCCCGCACTCAGTTGCTCAATGGCCTGAGCCACGCTGCGTTGGTTGGACGTTTGCGCCGCGCTGGCGAAGCTGTCGCCATTGCGCTCCAGGGCCAGTGTCACGCCTGTACCGGTATAGGCTAGGTTGCCGTCCAGGAATGCGTAGTTATCCGTCACCGAACCAAACTGACCCTGGACGCCGCCAGCCGCCTGCAGCACGTTGAACTGCTGACCGACCACGCTGCGGGTCTGGTTGCTGCTGAGCAGTGCAGCGTTGTCGTTTTCCAGGGACAGGGCCATGTTGGCGCCGCTTACGGTCGCGGTGCCGCCGACCACGATGCGGTCGCTGGCAGTGGGCGAGAATTCAACCGCGTAGGTCGAGCCCGGTGTCAGGTTGAGGTTGCCCGCCACTTGCAGGGTGCCGATGGAGTTGCCCGGTGCAATTGTGCCGCCACGGTTGGCGGTCAGCGACGCGACGCTACCGTTGCCACCCAGAATGCCGCCATTGTTGACGGTGACCGCAGAGGCCAGCGAGCCGTTGATGGCCAGGCGTCCT
>Ga0105244_10001147_pt1 | contig 21961 bp, 27 predicted proteins | sample KBSM44metaG_FD_80423 | JGI IMG/M metagenome (GOLD analysis project Ga0105244, IMG submission 80423) | Miscanthus rhizosphere microbial communities from Kellogg Biological Station, Michigan, USA - KBS M4-4 metaG | ecosystem: Host-associated > Plants > Roots > Rhizosphere > Soil | place... | reverse complement strand
TTGTGGGGCTGCGGGTGCGGCTGCCAGCATTGCCAGGTGTAACTCTTCAGGAGTGCCAGACACAATTATCGTTACTGTAAACGCTTAGCATACCCTCGGTTGACCAATCCGCAAAAGGTCGGCATCGCTTCATTCTGCCCGTGGAACATCGGCCCCGGTAAATGCTTATCATCTACGTTCTACCGCAAACTTAACGCAGGCGATCGCAAAGGCGCGTGCGCTGAAATGAAGCGATGGATATTCGATGGCGGCAAAGACTGCCGCATACGGTCGAATAACTGCTTCGGACAGGTAGAGCGGCGAGACCAGGAATCAGAGTTAACATGCTGGGGACTGGATGAATGACGCGTGCACTACTGATTGTCATCGCGGTGGTTGTGGCGCTGGTGGTTAGCGCTGGATTGCTGGCGAGTCATTACCGCGCCAACGCCATCAATTACAAAGCCCAGCGTGATATAGCATCTGATGCGCTTAAGCTGGCTAACGCCACCATTGATGACATGCAGGTGCGTCAGCGCGATGTGGCTGCTCTTGATGCGAAATATACGAAGGAGTTAGCAAGTGCGAAAGCTGAAAATGATGCTTTGCAGCGCAAGCTTGATCGCGGTGGCCGGGTGCTCGTCGCAGGTAACTGTCAGAAGCAAACCACCGGCCCCGCCAGCGTGGACAATGGATCCACCGTCGAACTCTCTGACGTTGCTGGACGAAACCTTCTCGGTATCAGAGCCGGAATCGTTGAAGACCGAGTAAAAATAGCGGCACTAAAGCAGTACATCATTGAGCAGTGCCTCAAATAACACAGCGCCTTGATGTTTAAGCAAGGCTGCCAGTGATGCATAATCCTAGCTCGATGCATATTAGGTGAGCGATCTATGGAAATAGACATTGGAAGTTTTACGCGCGTTGAGGAAAATACTGTCTATGCAGAAGTAACGATTTACACCGACCCGAATTCAGGTGGTGAAAACGTATCTCTGTATCTGAAGTTGCCTTATCAGGTGGAAACAACGCTAGCTGAGTTGGAAAAGTTAGCCAGAAGCGAGGCCATCAAGCAAATGCGAGCGGCTGCCGATTGGTTAGCCGAAAACTCTGCTTAGATGGCGGTGCTGTCATCACAAGGCGCATTTGCGAGTGCGCCTGATGATGAATCTTTCCGACAAGGGATAGCGGTTAGTCACGCTGTGAAGCGTTGCGAAGCTGATGTATGATTTATAAGTCAGGTGCGCGAGATGGCTTAGCGAAAGCTTCGACGGGACAAAGCGTGACACTAGCTGAATCGAGCAGTGGTGCCGTGACCAATACTGCAAGAACGTGGGTTCGAATCCCACCCTGACAAACTAACCGCCTCCGGGCGGTTTTTTATTGGAGCCAGCATGCCAGACACCTACCGCATCACAGTCACTACCAAATCAGGTGAAACCCACATAGGACTGATGAACCGCTCACAACCAGAAATCGTAAACGGTTTCATTGGTGTTGCTCGGGAAGATGGCGCCTGGGTATACCTCTCACCAGATGGCGTGCTCAAGATGGAGTATGTTCCACAAGATACTAGTGAGAACGCGGATAGGAATAAATGATTTGAACATTTTCCAACAATGAGGGGTTCACAGTCACCTCGCTTTCGCCTAAGTAATTACTATGTTCATTTGGGCCTGAAAATATTGCTCCTGATGGTGCATAACATTGTAAGAGCAAGCCCCGACTTTGGCAGGCGTTCAGGCCGCGGGCAAACATCTCAGCTACTTCACGATTAGCGGTCCAGCAGAAACCAATTTTACCTGAATTGAATCTGTGCTCGTTTTCACCACGAAAGACAGTTAGGCCATCACCAGAATATTTGGGCATGAGATTTAAGAGTAGGTGTGCCACAGCTTTATCATCCTTTATTTGGGAGCGAATAGAGTGGCCACATTCAATCCACTTAGTATGAAAAGCGTTTTGAAGGGATGGCGTTATCACACCAGCGTCCGACACCTGCTGCAAGAATGGCAGCCAACCAGAATTTTCATGAATTGAATCTAGCAGCAATTTCTCTTTCGTTGGCTTGGGTCTGGCTGGAAGATAATCAAAAATATCTTCGAATTTCATAATTCACCTAGGAATATAAATGGCACTCACCGACAAACAAGAAATGTTCTGTCGCGAGTACCTCATCGATTGGAACGCCACGCAAGCGGCCATTCGGGCGGGGTACAGCGATAACACCGCCCGCAAGATTGGTAGTGAAAACCTCACAAAACCAGACATTGCGCAACGCATCATTGACCTTAAATCAAGTCGAAACGAAAGGGTAGAGATCAACGCCGATTACGTGCTACGCCGCTTGGTTGAAATCGACGAGATGGACGTGCTCGACATCCTGAAAGATGATGGCGGGCTGAAGATGGTTCATGAATGGCCAAAGGTTTGGCGCACCACGTTAAGCGGTCTGGATACCCGTTGCTCAGCCAGCAGGAATTCAGCAAGTTCGCGCTGGATTATCTGGTGTTTGGCAATGCCTTTGCCGAGCTGCGCCGCAACACGCTCGGTCAGCCGCTGCGCCTGGAAACTTCCCCGGCCAAATACACACGGCGCGGCGTTGAGGATGGCGTGTACTGGTTTGTGAATGAGTGGAAGGAGGCGCACCAGTTCGAACCGGATCAGGTGTTCCACCTTATCGAGCCGGATATTAATCAGGAGCTGTACGGCCTGCCGGAATACCTCAGCGCACTAAACTCGGCCTGGCTGAATGAGGCGGCTACGCTGTTCCGCCGTAAGTATTACCAGAACGGCGCACACGCCGGGTACATTCTCTATATGACCGACGCGGCACAGAGCAGCAGCGATATCGAACGGATGCGTCAGGCCATGCGCGACACGAAAGGGATTGGCAACTTCCGTAATCTGTTTATGTATGCGCCCAACGGAAAACCAGACGGCATCAAGATTCTGCCGCTCAGCGAAGTGGCAACGCGTGATGATTTTTTTAACATCAAGAAGGCGAGTCGTGACGATCTGCTAAGCGCGCACCGCGTGCCGCCTCAGATGATGGGCATTTTACCTGAAAACAGTGGAGGATTTGGAGATGTGGAAAAAGCGGCAAAAGTTTTTGTAAGGAATGAACTCCATTCCTTACAAAATAGAATTTCAGATATAAATGAGTGGATTGGAATAGATGTAGTCAAGTTTAAAAATTACGACCTGTAATTTTTATGTGCTCGATGGTTGTATTTGATCTAAAAGATCGAGCACAATATCTTCATCCTCATCGAACCCTGATTGTAAGACTTTTAGGTGGTCTGGATGGGAAATGCCATGGAGACAAGCAAACTCTTTGATAAAGTCATTCTTAGAGCTCATCATTTCGGTAATGTCATTCTCATTGCCAGAAAGTAGTTTCATGAAGCTCCCACCAAACTCAGTGTTAGGGAAATTCATTTTATATAAACCCAAGATAGATAGTGATTGTTCTACTACAGCAGGATCACTATTCTCAAGTTTTAATGCATCAAATGTAACGTCATTTCCATCAGCAACAAGTAGTTGCGCAGCTGCCTGTGTGGTATTGAGACCCATCTGAATAATCTGAGTAACATCTCTACTAATTAAACTCTTTGCAATTGCATTAAGTAGATACAGCTCTGGATATTTTATCGTTTTACTCAATAGAACATTCAACTCTTCTTTGCTGAGCAAGTATAATAGCCTTCCAGATGTATATCTTATCTTAGGAACTCTTCTTTTTTTCTCATAAGCGGACTCGGCTGAATTAAATAATTCATCTTCTTCATCCAAAACCTTCAATAAGCTAGACTTGCATTTCTTAGCTGAGAATAAGATGGAGTCAATTGATAAGGAGTTTGATTTTCGCCGAAACCACCTTTTAAAGTTGTAATTGCTTATGAATTTCTCTATGTAACTTTTATTTCGAATGGAATTTGAGTAGTCTAAAACTGGGATCCTAATTCCATTTTTTTTAAACTCTGATTCTAAAGAGTCTGTCTTTTCAGGATTGAGTAACAAAAATTTCTTAATGTCACCAATTAAATAGCCCCAATCTCGGCTTAGATTATCTGAAAAGTCATGTTCACCTGAAAGCCATTCGTTGGTAGATATCACAAAATCTTTGGTTTTGTCGTGTAGTTCTAATTTCTTTTCAAGCAGGGTTTCTTTTAGAATGCTTCTCCAGGATTCAATTTCTTTCTCATCACCTATCATAATAATGTCATCAACGTAACGGTAGTAATGACCACCTGTTATATCATGCATTTTAATATCAATGTCTTTTAATATTAGATTTGCGATAACATGGCTGAATGACGGGCCGACAAGAAGCTTTTGGTTGTCATGAAAAAATGTCGAAGCTGTAATTTGGTTTTCTAATAAAACCAACCCGAGGTCAATGTACTTCCTGTCAATATTGTTTTTGGTAGTGTGTTCTTCCCATGTGGATTTCGCATCTTCTAAGGAAATGCTAGGATAAAACTTTTTAATATCACTATATGAAAGTTTCTTACCAATATTTGAATTGCATGCTAAAGCTATATCTTTTTGTCTTCTAATTAATCCATCGAAATAATTAATGAAAACACCATTTTTTGATGTGGCGTCCTCAAGCATGTAACTGTAGACATAGTTCTCAGGGTGCATTTTTGATACTTTGCTAATCTCGGTTATTAGGAAAGTTTCGGCCAATGCTTCGTTAGGTGAAGGGTAAAATATGTCGCGAAAAATGTATTCAGCGCCAACGGTTTCTTTAAAGTGTTTAACGTTTATATAGTTTTTTTTTGTGTTGTTAGCAAGTCGTGTGCAAATGTTACTTATCCAATAATCTGTTTTGGACGTCGGTGCTTCAAGATAATACCTTAAAGCTAAGTAAGGAATGATATCTCTTTTACGATATGCAGATAATGCTTTAACGGCTAGAGTGGTCTTCATTGATCATTCCTTTGAGTTAGTCTAAAACACATAATTTTCATTCTTGTTTTGAACTTTACATCCTTGAGTGGATGCGAGCAATTAATCTCAGTTTCACAATGTAGGTCATCCTCACTTTTGTTTTCTTGAATAAAGAAAGGAAACTTTGTAAAGAACCACTTTGCTATTTTTCCGACAATTTTTCTTGCCTTGCTGATTTGCGGTTCAATCCATATGACATGACTATTATCATCTTTATTAACATGGAAAATTGATTCAAAACTATTTTTTGCTGAATCCCAGTTTTGTTCGCTTCCTAAAAACCCGGAAAAGTTAGTTATTAAAATCAGTTTGCACGGAATCCCTTTTCCTTTCTCATACATCTTGAAAACAAGATCTAGGTTATTTTGAAGATTAACTGCATCCCAATCTTTTATCTCATAATCCACAATTATTGCTTGAGTCTCTAATAGTGGTTTTAATCCTTCAATTTGCCTAGAAAAATAATCTCTTGCTGATGGTGAAATTTCGCCAGCTAGTATTTTCAAGTTAAGTGGATATCTGGGGAGGATGTTTTTACTTCTTAATTCATATAGTGTTGATAATATAGATACGCTTCCAGAACCAGCTCCTGCAGGAATATCTAATAAGAAAACGTCTCCGCCAGAAAATATAGATATATATGTATCTGATGCAAGTTTAGCTTTATCCAGTGGATCAATAATAGAAAGAATTGTTCTGGCACATGAGCCAGTGTATTTATTGGCTAGATGCGTGTCGGTTTCGCATTTATCCTGCCCACCTGTACTATTACTAACACTATCATTTAAAGCCATCTCTCGTAGGTTTTCACTATCAAGTAATTGAACCCAGCTTGAAATTAACTCTCCGGGCAATTTTAGAGTCCCCTCCTTAACATCCCATAGAGAATCTGGGATTTGGTTTAAGGGAAGAAAACGTTTTTTTTCTCTTAATATCATTTTGTTATTTTTAGTTGAAAAGGAGGTGGGTCAAATTAGATAATTTTTAAGAAAAACTCAATTGATTTTTTGATTTATATGTGTTCTCGCGCAATGCTTTCCCCGCCACGCCTGCCCGCTTTGTGCATCGTTTTTAATGCATCTGCACGCCTCACCTCATACCGCGCCAGCCGTGGGCAGAAGGGCGATAAGCGATCCTGTCTGGATCATGCAAAATCACGCATCTATATGCATTCTGCTGCAGCATCAAAAAAGCCACCAAAACGGTGGCCTAGTTGCAGCTCTGAAACTTCCAAGCAATCATTCTGCCTGGCAGTAGATAGCGTCTTGGTAAAGTGAGGTGTCAATCGAACCGGCAAGGTCACTGATCATCGACAGTGCCATCTTTAGTTCATCTTCCTTGCAGTGTGCAATCAAAGAGACGTCGGCGATAAATTGGATTCTGGCTACAGTCTCGCTCAGATTATCGATGTCCATCAGCTAATTAACTCCCTATCGAATAAATATACTGTATGCATAAACAGTATCATGGCGTTAAGGAATCGTAAACAATCGTGTGGCTCGGATTAGTCCGACCGATTGATTATTGAACATTACCGCTTTTTCGATGCTGAGAGGCCAATGTCTGGAACCGTTGTAGGGCGGTGGACGGTTTTCTACGATCAACGAAAAGATGGCCGCTTGTCCCACTCCAGAATATTTGCGCGCCAACTTTGAGCTTGTGCCCCATCATCATGCGTGTAACTTCGCCTTCGGAAAGGGTAAGACGTGAGACATCATAAAAACTGTCTTTGAGCTGCTTACGTTGATCGCGATATTTATCAGAAACCGGCGCCTGTCGTTTTTTTCGCGGTTTTGCAGGCGTGCTTTCATGCAATCTTTTCAAAATACGTCTTCTCTCGGCACGGGTCGGCGAGCGCGTGAAGTCTATAGGGGGATTATCATCCGGCGGGACCGTACAGTTATTGACAGAACTCCAAGAGGACGCGGACGCGCCCTTAACGTCAACGGCCAAATCAACGGCACGCTTCGGTACAATCTTCCACTGCGTTAGTCTGGTTAGAATCGGCGTATCTGAGCCAGCGTCTGTTGCATACACGCCTTTGATGCGCATGGTTTCCTCGCCATAGGCATTTAGGTCTTCACTCGGTTGATACCATGTACGTACGGCCAGTTCATCACGACGAACAAATGCGCCGCCTTGCGCGTTAACGTAGCCAGCCCAATCGCTTGCATCAGCAGCATCATGCACGGCTGCAAACTCGATACTGAGTCCATGCGCGGTTTCGCTGTCTGCCATCCGACGTAACTCGCGGTAGACCGTGACCGGTGCGCCGCCAATGAACTGGAACTGGCGAATGTGCCAACGCGCAGCCCATGCCGAAACGGCTGATGCAGTTTCTTTAAGCTCTTTGCCGCTCTCGTCGTCCAGCTCGCCGTCGAGCGCATAGCCATCGATATTTTTTGAGATGTATTTCGCCACGTAGCCGGTGGCACTGCCTTTATCGGGATCGATGGCTTCGGCATGAAAGCGCGCTCTGCGGACCTTTTCGGTAGTTAGTTCAGTGCCATCTTCGCGCCATGCATAGTCGCTTATCACCTCACGCACGCGATCAACATTTTCAGGCAGCATAAACATCAGCATGTGCCAATGTGGAGTTGCATCGTGATGGGGTTCGGCAACACGAATACCGAATATGCGAATTTCTTCGCGATGCAGCTTGGCGCGAATTTTCTGCCACACGTTGCACAGATAACGCTGCGTGTCTGCCGGGCTGGCACCATTCCACTTGCGGTTACGATGACCGGTCTTGATAGTGGCATGGTAGCGAGAAGGGGCAGTGACCGTGTAAAACTCGCCGACAAAACCCATCTCGTTGCAGATATTTTCAAATCCGCGAATGCGATTCATCAACTCGCAGCGTTTAATGGCGGGATTCGACACGCTGGAATCAAACTTGTCGATTAAGCTGATCCTCTCGCCGGTTTCCTCATTCTCCAACTCAAGCCCTTTAAGAAACTCACGCGTGCGGCGCTTTTGCTAGCGCCATTCCGACACCGTCATATTGCTGGCATAGGGCGTATGTTTTTTGCTGACGTTGGCGAGGGCGATTTGCAGATGTTCACGCCATGATGCCGCGACACGACGCAGGCGGCCTTTCCACCATTTCTCGGTTTGCATGCGCATGATCGAGGGGGTGACTTCTTCCGGATCGAATAGGCGTGATGTAACTTTTTCCCACAATGGCGGTGTCTGATTAAACTCGCGAGTGATGGTGGCGGCGGTCATGTAAATGCGGTGCGTGTATTTATAATCTGATTCGTTGTCAGATTGAGCATGCGCCTGCACCAGTTCAGCCAGGGCAAAGTTGGCAATGTCGCCAGCCAGCAAATCAACATCGGCGCGAGCCATATCCGGCAAGCGGTTAAAACGACGCATTAACTCCCATAGCGCACCGCACACTCTCGCCGAACCGATATCCTTAGTGGCATTTTCTGTCAGCAAATTAAACGTGCTGGCCTTCATTTCGTCGAGCCGATATTTTGCATTCACACATTCGACGCGTGGCAATGTGCGCTCAACGAAAGTCTTCGTTAAGTACGCATTGGCACGGGCAATCCCTTGTGATTTTTCCAGTTCGGCGACGCGCCGCCTGACATCAAGCTGAATCAGCGTTGGCTGCTGAGCGTGCAACTGCTCAGCATGCGCCAAAGCCGCAATCAAATGATCGCGGCTTCGCAGTTCCTTATAAGTAGGATAGGGGCTAGCGATGGCTTCCCGTGGAGCATTCCACGGGTAAGCATAATTCTCTGTCATCAGGCTTTAGCCTGCAGATGTTTTCCGCGCTGCTCTTCAATCTCCTGACAAGAAACGCAGCGAGTAACGCCAAGATAGGCTCGCCGACGCAATTCAGGAATTGGGGCGTCGCAGTCTTCGCAGAAAGAAGCGCTAATCGCAGGGGTGCGGTTGACGATGAGCGCGATGTTACGTTCGAGCATTTCCTCGGTGCGCTGCTGCACAATATCCATTGAGTCGGCCATTAGTGCGCCTCCGCAATTTGTGTTTGCAGTTTTTCAACTTCTTGCTGTAACAACTCAGCAGCCTCAACACATGACATTTCCTCACGGCGAATAGTCCAGGCAAGCACATTGAGGCGTGAGATCATTAATTCTGCTCGGTTGCGACGTTCCTCTTTTCGCGCGTCATTGAGCATCATGTCGAGTTCGATGTACGACTCAGTTTGTGTGGCTTCCAATAATTTACGTTGCATATAATTTCCTGTTTTTGGGCAAAGTGGATCCCGGCGGGTTTACGCCAGTTAATTGCTTTGGGTTATTTAGTTAGAAAGCGTCATTCGCTTGGGGAATAAACTCACGACGGCTTTTAATTGATTCATTGCACGTATGACAGCGGTTTTTTCATCGGTGCTTAATTCGCTAAAATCGGCGCTGTGTCGGTCTTTGCCAATATTTGCCAGGAAAAAGATGGTGCTCAGTGCGCGCTTATTGTCCTGATAGTGGCTGTCTCTAACATCTCGCATTGAGTCGAAGAATCGCGATAAATCCTGTTCACTGTTGCCGCCCTTAAATTGCGAGCGCAACAACGCAACGTGATTGAGTGCCGCGACACGTTGACCGGCGCTCAGTTCGACAAGCATTGAATCGCCTTCGATAGCCATGATTTGCCTCTCTTGGGTGTTGCTTGAGATCGTGGTGCGCATGAAACTTCTTTAACCGGATGCCAACGCTTACCGTTGTCACCTAAAATCCAGCCATGTCCGTAGGACATTGACGGGCTTTGTCTTTTGAGCTGTGCAGCAAATGAAATCATGACTGCACCTCAAACCACGCCAAACGACGCGCCAAGACCGCTGATCGCATCGACTGTTGAAGACAAAGCTGGGTTTGCCTGTATGCGCGCCTGGACGGCCAGTGCGGCGAGGGTTAAACAACGAATACCGCTGTTAACGTTTTGCAGCAGGCTACGTTTGCAGCTAGCGCTCAATTGCTCAGTGGAGATTGCGCCAGCCGCTAACTGACCAACCTCAGCGGTGGCTTTCATCACATACAGCGGCAGTTTGTCGTTGGCAACTTCGTTGACCGGCACGCATGGCAAGCACTGGATTTGCGCAAGTAAGCCATCAATGAGCGTCGCGTCTTCTGTGACATCGGTAAGCGTCAGAACTTCATGCACTGTCAGCTGATGTGGCTGATCTGGGTTGAGCTTGTTACGCAGAGTTTGGGCGCGCATTCCTGATTGCTTTGCGACGTCTTCCATGTTGTGTGATAAAGCGAATTTACGGCAGGCATCGTCATAATACGCATGGGTAGAAACCTTGAAATCAAACATGTGCAAATAGCCCTCAACTTGCAAAATCAAGTTATGGTTTGATGTAGCGGCATTTGATTGCCTGTTGACGATTCTTTTCGCGCCAGGCAGCAACATTGATAAGAGGATTGCCATGTTTGATCATGGTGGTTTCTACTACTTCACCAGTCTTACGGTTGGTGCGGTTCTGTGTGTAGGTGAAGGATGGGGTAGGGGCGAGGAACACAACTCCGTTAGCAATCCATTTCTCCAGTACAGACAGGCTAATGCGGTTAGCAGATGCGAAGTCTTGCTTAGACATAGTTGGTGAAGTCGCGAGCGTAACAGCCTTGTTCACGGCGTCGTTAACCGCTTCGCTGATGGCAGGCATTAAAATTGCAGCGACATTGGCAATAAAATCTTGAGATTGCACTAAGTCAAATGCGTTCTGGCTGTTTGCATTTTCAGTATGCATAACGCAATATCTCCTCGTAATCGTTTTGTTCTACGGTGTTTCATGTGGTGTGAATGCACTTTAGATCGTAAAAACGATTTGATAAATGATTATTTATCACTAATCGGTGTTTTTTATGATTGAAGAGAAGGGCGGAAGTGCTCAGATTCTCGAAAGATTGATGTCATCTTACGGCGTCAACACTCAGAAAGACTTAGCAGCAGCACTGGATATTCCAGCAAACAACATCAGTGGCTGGACACAAAGAGACAGCGTTCCGGGCAACGCCATCATAAAGTGCGCGATTGATACTGGTGCTGATTTGCAGTGGTTGGTGTACGGGAAACTTGCAAATGCAAACTATGGAACATCAACTGAACGGCCATCGGGGCAGGTGCTCTATTCTGAGGTTATGGCTAATGGCGGTAGGCCTGTATTGCGCCGTATTCTTGATGCTTATGGCTTCAGCATGCAAAAGCAGCTTTGCGAGCTTTTGGATATTTCATCAGGTACGGTCAGCACTTGGGTGCGTCGGAATTATTTTCCTGGTGATGTAGTTGTAACTTGTGCGCTTGATACGGGTGTTTCGTTAGAGTGGTTGGCTACGGGCAAAAGTAAGCCGTTCCGTAATGACTCAAACATTTTGTCTGAACATTCTCTTATTAGAAAAATTCCTAAAAGAAAGTTGTCTGCCGGAAAACTTACAGATGATGGATTCTATTATTTCGATAAATCTTTCCTTTCGAATGAGATAATAGATCCGGTTTTCATCGAGTCAGCTTCTAAATCTTGGTTTGTAGATTTGGGGCGTAAAAATATTAGTAACGGAAGGTGGGTTATTGATATTGACGGTGATTTAGATGTTTACGATATCGCTAGAGTTCCGGGGAATAAAATTAACATTGTTGGCAAATCATCGAATTTTGAATGCAATGTTAGTGAAGTAACTCCTCTTGGGGTAGTTGTACAAACATTAGAAAATAATATTTAGATATAAGGATATAGTAATGAAGAAGGTATTGAAGTGGATACTTTACATTTTTGTTGGGTTGATGGTAATTGGATACTTCGCGGGTAAGAATGAAGACGGCAACACTACATCAAGTTCTACGCAATCTAGTCAATCAGCATCGGTTGCAGAAGCGACGCCAGTTAAGGCAAGCCCTCCGCAAAAACCTGTATATCAGACTACAGCTCGTAAATTATTTAATGACTACGAAGAAAATGAAGTGGCAGTTGATGAACAGTTGAAAGGTAAAATTGTTGCCATGACCGGTGTTGTACAATCGATCGACAAAGATTTTACAGATTCAATTATTATTAGTTTGAAGACTGATAATGAATTTATGCCCGCGCGGCTTGAAATGAAGGACTCGCAAAAGGCTGCTGCAATAGCTTTGAAAAAAGGCAAGCAGGTTGTGATTGTGTGTGAAAAAATGTCTCGCATCATTGGAGCACCATCAGGTCGCAACTGTACATTCAACTAATTGAAAAGGTGCTAATTATTCTTGAGTTTAATTAGCACCTTTTTTACTTTTTATTTTTGATGCGTAATATAAATGACATGGAGCAGTCATGCCCAATAATAGCGGATTTAAAAGAGCCTTAACTAAGATTATTGAATTTTATAAAAGGCTCGATATTCGACAAAAGCTATATATTAACTTCATTATAATTATAATGTCCTTTGCAATTGGCTGCATTTTCTTTAGTGCTGAAGAAAGGAAGGTGTATTTTATTCTTGTTGTTATTTATTGGAGTGTGGTTGTAATATTCGAATCCGTAAGTATATATAAAAAAATATATGCGCACATGGTTGGCAAGGTGTTGTTATTAATTGGATTTACTCTGTGCACAAATGTTTCTTTGTCTATTGCCGGCGTCATAATAAACGATATAACAACAGTAGCTCCCTCAAATTTTCCTCATTCATTGATATTAATATCGATAGCGATCATACCATTAATGACTGCAGCTATAATGCTGGTCATATATACTGCGATATTTATAACGTTACCTATATGGGGTTTCATACTTTTTGTTTATGATAATAATTTGAAGAAGATACTTTTCCCCGGTTATGAACCTCAAGATGGAAGTTTTTTATATAAAACGACTAAATTTATTCAGGTATTGTTACTTGGCATCTATTGCGTATTTTTCTATTCATTCTTTCATAGCATACTTGACGATTATACTAAATTTTTGTACGCGAAGTCACAGTCATTTATTTACACTTTCGAGATGTATGGAAAATCACCATGTGTTGGTCTACCTCCCGGTAAAGTAGCATTTATAAATGATGAACATGTTTTGATTGCGCAAAACGAAAATGAAAGAATTAATTTCATCACTCGCGAATGTGTGTATAAACACAATTAGTGCTTTTTTGTAAAAGCTACGGCGCATCATTGATAGGCGCTGTAGCCACTCCGTCGCCAACATCACCGTTAAAATATTGATAAATAAGCCATTGTATAGTATTCGGTCTTTTTTTATGTCGTTGATTTACAAAAAAATGAAATGTCCGAAATTTTCCCGAAATCGTCATATCCGGTCTAAACCATCATTTATTCCTGACCACCCAAATTCCAGTCCGTTCAAATCATCGATATGTTTTTATCTTAGACATCCATGTCTTAGCATATTCAGGCTTAAGCTTTCCCTTTAAGCATGTCTTAACAACTGTTCGCTCATCACGAGTAAATAGCGGCAAGAATTTCGAGTCTGAGTGATGGGATTACTTTCATGCAGGGTAATTGATTTGACGCGCTAGGCTTACTTTCCTCCAGCCTCCTACACTTAATGTTCTAAGCAACCGAGGGGGATTTATGCCTGATAGACCGATTGAAGCTGATGAGCTTGAAGACGATGCGAAGGCTAAGCCAGATGAGCACGATAAAGATGATGAAAGTCTGGCACCAGAGTCAGGGGACAAGCAGCCTGATTGATAACTAAGCCCACTTCGGTGGTTTTTTTTGCCGCGATTAGGCTTGCGGTTGACCAACCGGTCCCTTACTCATTGGCCCAATTGGCGCTGGCTGTTCAGTTTGCACATTGGGACGTCCGTCAGGCCCTATAGGTCGCTCAGCGTGATAGCAGCCAGACAACATTATCACGTTAATTATGACGAACAATCCGCTTAGACATCTGTTCATACATTCGAATCCTCTAAAATAGAAACCCTTTGCACTGTAATGATAGGTCAGGCATCCGCGTACGTTCTGCTTTCGCAATGCAACTTGTGATGGTTAGCAATTAAATTTTCGCTATTCATCCAGAAAAATAAGGGTAATTGAACTTTTGCTTAACCTTCTATAGGCGCTAATTCATATATTTTCATGTAAAAAATAAAAAATCTTTTTGCTTGCGTGTGATGCTGAGAAATGCGTTAATGCTTCGTCGGTCTGAATAGCAGACAGTTAGAAGGTTAGTTCCCATTGTATTTCTCATCCCAGTTAGTGCCGCTTCAAGCCCTTTCTCTTTGAGTCTTATCCTAAGTTCTGATTCGTATCTGCAACTCGGCCCTTACGCCAATAGGCTCATTTAAAAGGTAAAAATTATGTCTAACAAAATTCTTGGAACGGTAAAATGGTTCAACTCAGAAAAAGGCTTCGGCTTTATTTCTCCTGAAAATGGCAGCAAGGACGTATTCGTCCACTTCTCAGCCATCCAGGGCACTGATTATCGCTCACTTGATGAAGGTCAGCGCGTTGAGTTTTCAGTTGAAGATGGCCCTAAAGGTCCGTCTGCAACAAATGTATTAGGTCTGTAATTATTCGCATTTATAATCGTTTAAGATGTCCGCACTGCCAGAGTTCACAATATCGCACCTCTGCGTTCGATATTACGAAAATGAACCCACATGGTGCTAAATGTATTTTCTGCAAATCATCAATGATTGTGTTGAAAACTGCATAATAGCGGATGCTCTGCCCTGATAATTATTAGGGCTTATCAGGCAATTGCTTGATTCAAGTATTACTAGCACTGCTCCGGCAGTGCTTTTTTTATGCATAACCCTCCCTTTTTGCTTGCTTATTCCTCTAATCGAGCGTGATGTCACGTGCTATATTTTCCGCTGATAAATAAAATCATCGTAATAACGTGAGAAGTCAACGTGATGCATAAGCCTATTGTTCTCCTGATTTTGCTGCTGTTAAGCGGCTGTGCCCTTAAACAGTACCCACAATCCACCAGTGTGAGCGATGCCGAAGCGCAATCTTATGACTGTACTGCGCTGAATCTGGAAATTGCGAAGACGCTTAGCGTTAAGCAACAGATTGATAAAACCGGAGAATTTGATGCACTGACGGTGATGGGTTTCGTTGGCGATTTTGGTATCGGTAACGGCATCGCAAAAGCAAATGCCAACAGCAAAGCCACAGCGCGTCTGACGCAGTTGCAGGCACTGCAATCCGTGCGTTGCGCACGCAATGTAACTCGATAATCTGCTTACCAAGCCATTATCGGTCGAAAAATGCAGTCAAATAGCTGCAGCCACCATGCGTGAAAAATGGTATAAGATTGGCCCATCTGTTTTATTGCCGGTTAATAAGGATCCCTCATGGCAAACACACAATATCTTCTCTGGGTAATGATTGGCACGTTAACTCTGCTTTGTATCTTTATTGGTGTGGTCGTTGGGCGGGCCAAAAACCCGCGTATTGGGACAATGACATTCGCAGGTTTATTAGCCTTCTTCTTAGTGGCGATATTTTTAATTACTCGCTGATGCAATGAAAGCAGCAATGCGCCATTTCTGCTGGGATCAATTGTGTACAGCATCCCAGCCGCTGCCATTTTGGATATGATCCCAGTAGGGGGTAATTTCCTGTTCACGTTGATAATCGGCGAGAGCAGTAAACAGATTGATAATTTTGTCTGGCTGGTGATCGCGTCGTATAGCGTTCGACACGAGCTTATTTAATAGCGTGATAGCAGCGGGCGTAATCGTACCCATCATCGCTTTACCCACTTTAGGCTACATTGAGGCAGTATAATCCCCGATATAAAACTGCGGCACGGCAGTAATAATATTTTTAATATTACGTTTAATGCCGAAATATCGCACCTCGCTTCCTCCTTTAGAGGTGCCAGGTATTGAGACGTTTGAGGGTGCCGTCAGCTCAACTATCGAGCGAATCAACGTGCTCACCCACGTGTTCAATATCAACATTCATATTGTTGCAAAGATAGTAAGCGGGTAAACCGTTGAAATCATCTTTTATCCACAACACCGCCGATTGAGTATCTTGCAACATAGTGAAATCATAGAACGTGGGATCGGGATGATTAAAACCGGACATAACAATGAATAAATGCTGATTATCTCCATAAGCCGGTTTGTCACGATAGTGGATATCGAGAGCAGAGCGAAAATTAAAATGTAGTTAGCGGCTTAGAAAAGCGTTCGCCCAGTATAGGCGACCATTTTGGCGCACAATTAATCCTGGCACCCAAAGTGGTATTTAATGTGGCTGTTTCCTGCAGCCACATAAATACTTAGCGAGGTTTACGCGCGGCCAGTAAAAACATCATCGGACGATCGCGCTCTTCTGCCAATGCGGGATTCAGCGCGACCATCTCTTCGCCTGGTCCCCATTCATCGAGATGCACGATTTCAAATCCTGCGCCGATTACTGCATTGATCCACGTTGCCAGCTTGCGATGCTGCTTCTTAACACCGTCGGCAAACCAGTTACTGATGCGTTCACCCTCCTGCTGATAATTATTCACCGGCCAACTGCGGTGCTGTTGCTCATCAACAATCCATTGCTGCTGCGTGGGTGCGGTGTAAATCGGATGCTCGCAGGAAAACACCAGCGCTCCGCCCGGCGTCAGCGCGTCAAACACGGTTGCGAAAAGCCCATCAATATTGGTGAGGTAATGCAGCGCCAGCGAACTGTAGGCAAGGTCGAAGGATGCGTTGAGCTGCAGCGTTTCCAGGTCGGCACGCTGATAGCGAATCTCCGTTCCCTGCGACATCGTTGCGGCTTGCGCCAGCATCTTCTCGGAAACGTCCAGTCCCAGCACGTCATGTGCGCCTTGATGCTGTGCATAGCGGCAAAACCAGCCGTAGCCGCAGCCTAGATCCAGAATGCGTTTGCCCTGTAATTCGGGCAGCAAAGCACGCAGCGCAGGCCACTCAGGCGCGCCGTCTAATCCTTTAACGGAACGTGGCAAGGTGGCGTAACCGGCAAAAAAATCGGGGTTGTCGTAAATATTCTGGCTCATACAGGCTCCTTTATATGATGCGCAAAGGAGTTTAGGCGTTTAGTGCGAAATGTAAAGTCGCGTAATTATCCCACAAATAACAGATGCACCAGGCGAGCGAGTGATTCCAGCAGCAGCAAGCTGCCAATGAAAATAACGATTAATACACCAATGAATTGTTTCCGTCCGCTCATGCTGTTCCCTCCGCTGGCTAAACCTTACCGACTATACTTTATGCCGGGCTCACTAAACTTCCAGTCAACCGGGGAAGATTACATGCTTTACCAAAAGGTAAACGCGCATATGTGGCGAAACATTTGGGTGGTCGGCGATCTGCATGGTTGCCGCGCCCAACTTGATGCGCAACTGTTCAAGCGGGATTTCGATAAACAGCAGGATTTATTGCTGTCGGTTGGCGATTTAATCGATCGCGGGCCGGACAGTCCTGGCTGTTTAGCGCTAATAGTGGAACCCTGGTTTCGTTGCGTGCGTGGCAATCATGAACAGATGGCGCTCGCCGCGCTGGAAGGTCGAGATCAAACCCTGTGGATAATGAACGGCGGCGAATGGTTTTGGCAGTTGAAAGGCGCAAAATTAATCGCTGCGCGCCATGCGTTAAAGCGCTGCGCCGAGTTACCGTTGATCTTGCATCTGGATTTTGGCGATCGCGTAGTGGTGATTGCACACGCCGATTATCCTGCCAGCCACTATGCGATGGGGCAGGATGTTGATTGGCAACAAGTGGTGTGGAGTCGCGATCGACTCGGACGCCATCAACGCGGCAGTTCGGCCCGCATTGATGGCGCCAGTGAGTTTTATTTCGGTCACACGCCGTTAGAACAGCCGCTCAATGTGGCGAATCAGCACTACATCGATACTGGCGCGGTATTCGGCAATCGTCTTACCCTGGTGCAGTTGCAGTAACGCTTAACGGAACAGGCGTCCGTCGCGCACCAATTCGCGCGGATAACTGTTTTTAATCCGATTGCCGACTTTCTTAGCCAATCCCAGCGGCTGCTGCTGGTAGGTGACTATCACTTCATCACGATCTGGCAACGTTTCTGGATGAATATCCTGGCCGCGATACCAGGTTTCTGCTTCCGCAGCGGTGAGTTCGAAATCCAGCGCGCTGCCTGGCTGCGTCAACGCAACGACCGCTTCATGCTGCCAGCGATAGCCTTTCGGGAAAGTCTCTGCCAGTTTGAGGCCGATGCGCGAGAAGCGCACTTTGCCCAGCCAACTCTCCAGCGCCGCCGGGAACAACCACAGCTCTTTATCGCGCTGCCACAGCGTATGGTTCTCATCCCATCGCAAGCCTACTTTAGCCGCTGCCTGCTGCACTTCAGCGCTCAGCTTACGGCTGGCCGGAGAGAAGGGCAGTTTGCCAACTTTGTACGTTGGCGTTGGCAGCGGGGGTAAGCTGGCGGTTTTACGCAGGCGAGCGACGAAGAAACCTTCGCTATCGAAAATCTGTGGGAATACGTGCAAAAAACCTTCCGCGGTTAACGCCTGCTCGGCTCCCGGGAACAGATCGTTCAGTGGCACAATTTCAACCGCATCGGGATAACGCTGTTGCAGCCAATGAATAACCTGCTGGTTTTCGATCTGGTTCAGGGTGCAGGTAGAGTAAATCAGCGTGCCGCCGGGTTGTAGCGCATGAAAGGCGCTTTCCAGCAGGTCACGTTGTGTCTCGGCGATTGCTTCAGTACTGGCCAGCGTCCAGTTACGCAGTGCGTCGGCGTCTTTACGCACCACACCTTCACCGGAGCAGGGCGCATCGAGCAGAATCGCATCGAAACGTTCTGGCAGTGCCGCGCCAAATACGCGCCCATCAAAATGGGTTAGCGCGACATTACTGACACCGCACCGGCTAATGTTAGCGTGCAACACCTTGACGCGGCTGGCGGAGTATTCGTTAGCCAGAATCGCACCTTCATTACGCATCAGCGCGGCCATTTGTGTGGTTTTGGAGCCTGGCGCGGCAGCCACATCCATGACCTGACGTGCATCGGGCGCGGCGTCAAACAGTGCGGCGACCGGCAGCATTGAGCTGGCTTCCTGAATGTAGAACAGTCCGCTAAGGTGCTCCGCCACGCTTCCAAGAGGCAGGGATTCATCATCGCGCGCTATCCAGAAACCTTCAGCGCACCACGGAATCGGCGACAAACGCCAGCCGTAATTGGCAGTCCGAGTAAGGAAATCGGCCACGCTAATTTTTAAGGTATTAACACGTAAGCTGCGGCGCAGCGGTTGCTGGCTAATGGCGAGAAAGCGTTGCAGTTCGGCGTCGTCAGTCAAGCTGGCACGCATCAGCGCGAGGAAATCTTCGGGAAAGCGATCGGACACGGGCATCTACCGGGAAAAAAAATGAACGCGAAGTGTAACATGCGAAAAAGAATCGGGCAGCCTGGCTGCCCGATTTGCTTAAGGTTGATTAGGGTCCGGAATCGCCGTGCCCCAATTACGCCACTCTTTCGGCGCTTCATCCTGTAGCAGGAAGTGTTTGTTGGCGCCGGCCTGCGGTGCTAACGGCACCGTTGGCGGGGTCGCGAATTGTACGCCACCGCGGATGAACTGCTGGAAGGTGCCGGTTTTCAATACGCCGCCAATCAGGCCGAAATCGAAGTTATAGCCGGAAGCCAGCCAGAACACCGAGTTGTTACGCACCAGATGTTGATATTTCTTGCTGATGCGCAGCGCAATTTGCACGCGGTCCGCCATATTACCCAACGAGGTTCCGGTCACGGTACCCACTTCAACGCCACGGAACAGCACGGGCGTGCCCACCGACAACGATCCGGCTTCAGCGGCATCAACATAAATGGTCAAGCCGTTAAGGTAGCGTGAATCGGTGATCGTGGTTTCCTGCAGTTCAAAGGTGCGCGCCGGTGAACCTTTGCCCGGATCAACGTTGATATAAGGCTGCAGCAGCGTTTCGATATGGTTAACACCCGCCGCGGAAATCTCTGGCGACACCACCGAGAAGCGGCTGCCGATACGCGCGAAGTCCTGCACGTATTCTGGATAAAGCACCGCTTTGGCGTGAACCTGATTGTTATCAGAACTCAGCGCCAATGATTCAACCTGACCAATATTGATGCCGAGATAGCGAATCGGCATACCGGCGGCGAGCTTGCTGGCATCAAAGGTGTGCAGCGTAATCTGGCTGCCAACCGCACGCGCCGCGGTTTCTGAAGAGTACAGCACACGTTTCACGCCTTTCGCCGCCTGCACACCGGTCAGATTATCGAAACTGATCGCGCCTTTAAGCGCACGATTAAGCGGGGACGCTTGCACGGTTAAACCGCTGCCATTGAGCTGCACTTTGGCACCGCCTTCTGCCCAGAACACGCTCTCGTTGGTGAGCAACTTGCGATATTGCGGCTGGATGTGAATCGAGATTTCAAAGGCATCTGCGCGCGGTACCACATCAACCACTTCGCCGACCTGGAATTTGCGGTAAAGCAGCACCGAACCGGCCTGCACATCCGGCAAGCTGTTGGCGGTGAGTTTCAGCGTAGTCGGCGGCTGTTCGCCGACGATACCTTCTTCCGCACGTTCCGCATCGGCATATAATGGATAACGGTTGGACGGATTACCTTTCGCACCAGGGATCAGGCGAACGCCACCATCTACCCATTCGCGCGCGCTGGCTCCCAGCACCTGCATACCGTCGAGGCCAAACTTCACGTCGAGGCGGCTGTTCACCACAAACTTGCTGTCGGCGTGCACCAGATTACGGTGTTCAGGATTAATCGCCGCTACAAAGCTGATGCCATTTTCATCCAGCGTACGCGAAATTACCTGGCCGATTTTCATGCCATATAGCATTACCGGCTGGCCGGCATCAATACCGTACGTTTCCGGCGCGCTGAGTTTCACCGTCAGCACATCGGGTTTCTGTAGCAGGGTTTCGCTGGCAGGTAACACGGTGAAATGATCCTGCGGTTCGCCTTCACCGGGTACCAGCTCGAAAGTATTACCGGTCAACAGGCTGCTGAGATTGGTGTCGGTCAGGCTGATCTTCGGTGTGCGCATCTCAATGCGAGTCCCGCTGCGCATTAGCCCGGTTACCGAAGGATCCACGGTCAGCTCACCTGTCACTTTACCGCCATCCAGCAGGTTCAGTTTGGTTAAGGTGCCGACTTCCAATCCCTGATACATCAGCGGTGTGCTATCGGCTTTCAGGTTATCGCCGCTCGGCAGATCCAGTTTCACTTGTACGCCGCGCTGACTACGCGCCAGATCGGGATAAAGCTGGTAGTTGGCATCGACCTCGGCCTGCTGGCCATCATTGGGGGAATCGAAGGCAATCGCGCCGTTAACTAAGGCGGCAAGGCTCTCTAGCTTCACTTTGGCACCGCTCAAGCTGACATCCGCATCAACGCCGGAGACATTCCAGAAGCGACTCTGTTTTTTCACCAGATTGATAAAGCGGCGCTCGATCAGTACATCAATGGTGACGCCATCAGTACTGTTGTTCAGGCTGTAGTCGTAGACGCGACCGACCGGGATTTTACGGTAATAGACCAGCGAACCGGTGTTAAGCGAGCCGAGGTCTGGCGCACGCAGGTGAATAAGGAGTTCGCCCGTATTCACGCGATATTTCGGTTGCGTATCCAGTGCGGTGAAGTGATCGCTCTCTTTACCTTTGCCCGGCATCATGCCGATGTAGTTACCACCAACCAGGGCGTCAAGTCCGGATACGCCCGCCAGCGATGCTTTCGGCGTTACCAGCCAGAACTGGGTGTCTTCACGCAGGGCATCGCGCATGTCACTTTTGATGCTGGCCTTAATCTGGATGCTTCGATAGTCATCACTCAGCACAATGCCTTGCACCGTGCCCACTTCCACGCCCTGATAGCGGATCGGTGTGCGCCCCGGCACAATCCCGTCGGCGGTCTGGAAGTTAATGGTGATCGTCGTACCGCGCTCCTGATAATTGGTCCACAGCAGCCAGCCAGCGATCAGCAGGGCGATAATGGGCAATAACCAGAACGGCGAAATCTTGCGCTTGTTGCGCAGATTGGCGCTAGTCGGTGTAGTCGGCGTTTCCTGTTGCATGTGCATCCCAGATCAGGCGGCTATCAAGCCACTCTACAG
>Ga0105244_10001146_pt1 | contig 21972 bp, 11 predicted proteins | sample KBSM44metaG_FD_80423 | JGI IMG/M metagenome (GOLD analysis project Ga0105244, IMG submission 80423) | Miscanthus rhizosphere microbial communities from Kellogg Biological Station, Michigan, USA - KBS M4-4 metaG | ecosystem: Host-associated > Plants > Roots > Rhizosphere > Soil | place... | reverse complement strand
AGGGCGGCCGCCCGCGCCTCCGCGGCCCGCGACCCCTCCAGCTCGACCAGCAGCCGCTCGGCCTGATCCTGGCCCTCGCGCAGGCGCCGGGCGAGCAGCGCGAGCAGGTAGAACGCGGCCACGCCGAGCGCGTTCAGGGAGACGCCGAGGTACGTGCGGTGGGTGACGACGACCCCGGCGGCGACGACGACGACCAGGGCGACGGCCGCGCCGACCACGCGGTTTTCCTGCGCGGTGCCGGTGGCGCCGACCTGGTAGCGCGCTTCCTGCGCGTAGCCGCCGATATCGTGCGTCCAGTTCGGGATGCCCGACATCGAGATGCTCACGCCGGCCGAGATCTGGTCGTACAGGTTGTTCCAGCGGCTGACGGTGTCGCCGCTCCACAGGGCGGTGGCGTTGCGCTGGATACCGGCGAAACCGGAACGCGACAGGATGAACTGGCGCTTGTCCGGCTGGTCGTTCTTCAGGCCCTGGTAGAAGCCCTCGGTATGCACCAGGCTATACGGGTTGAAGGTGATTTCGCCGGCGCCGTAAACGGTCGGTCCGATCAGCTTCTTGAAGTCCTCCAGGCGGGTGTTCGACAGCACGTCCGGTTCGGTGTTGTCCATCCACCAGGCGTCGAAGCCCAGGTCGACCAGTTTGGACTTCATCTGGCGATAGTACATCTCGCGCGCGCCCTTGGTGTACGGATCGTAGTGGCTGTTCTTGTAGCCAGGGCCAACCCAGTCAAGATCGCCGTTTTCGACGTTCTTGGTCCACATGTAGCCTTTGGACGCCAGCTCCTTGTAGTTGGCGGTGTTGTCGTAGAACTTGCCCCAGATCGAAATCATGATGCGGGCGTTGTTCTTGTGGACCTCGTCGACCATGCCTTTCGGATCGGGGAAGCGCGCCTTGTCGAAGTCGTGCGAACCCCAGCCGTCCTGCGGCCAGTAGAACCAGTCCTGCACCATGTTATCGACCGGCCAGCCCTGCTTGCGGTACTCGCGCAGCACGCCGAGCAGCTGCTCCTGCGTCTCGTAGCGCTGGCGCGACTGCCACAGGCCGTACGCCCACTTCGGCATCATCGGCGCCTGGCCGGTCAGGTGACGGTAGCCGGCGATGACGTTGTCGATGCTGGTCTCGCCGTTGACGACGTAGTAGTTGATGCTCTGCGCGACTTCCGACGAGAAGGTCAGCGAGTGGCGCTCCGGCGCCGGCAGCGGGTCGTTGTGGGTCATGGCGATCATGCCGCCCGACGGTTTCCACTCCAGGTGCAGCTTGACCGGTTTGCCCGCTTCGAACTTCTGCTCGAAGTTGTGGTACCACGGGTTCCAGCCCTGGCGCCACACGTCCATGACTTCCTTGCCGTCCATGCTCAGCTTCGCGTAGTCCGACGAATACATCTGCATCTTGTGCACGCCGGCCTTGTCGGACGTCAGCGTACCGTCCCACACCACCTTGACGCCGACGGCCTTCTTCGGATCGCCCAGTTCCTTCGGCCAGTTCTCGGCCACGTCCTTCAGGTACTGGTAATCGATGTCTTTTTCCTGGCGCGTCAGCACCAGTTTGTCGTCGACGTAGTAGCGCGCGGTCAGGCCGCCGGCCTTGCCTTCGTCGTCGACCAGTTTCAGGTCGCGGCTCAGGAAGCCGTAAGGCTTGGCGTCGCCGAAGCGCGAGATCGAATTGTTATCCCACAAAACGCCGTAGTTCTTGTCCGAGACGACGAACGGCACCGCGATGACCATATTGTGCTGCATCAGCAGCACGTCTTCGCCGTTCAGGTTCATCTGGTTGTTCTGGTGCTGGCCCAGGCCGTAGTACGCGTCCTTGGTGCCGTGGTTGAAGCCCTGCTTGACCGCCAGGAACGGCTTGCCGCCGACATCGACCGGCGCCATGCTCTCCGAGGCCTGGCTCAGGAACGCCTTGCCGGCCGCGTTGAAGAACTGGACCTGGCCGGTCGCCAGCGACACAGCCACCGAGATTTTCTTGGCCTTGAGCGTGACCTTGTCCTTGCCCGACGCGGTGACGCTGAAGATACCGCTAACAGGAGCGGCCACCGTCATCAGCGAAGGAGTGAGCTCCTTGCCTTCCTTGTCGGTCTTGACGACGTGGATGATGTTGTCGCTCATGACCTCCAGCCGCACTTCCTTGGCGCCGGAATCGGGCTTGACCACCACGCCGGTGGAGGTCTTTTCAAACGTACCGGCCAAGGCCTGGCCGGACATCATCACCGCCAGGCACGAAGCCGCCGGCACTATCGCTTTGAATCGCATGTTCTCTATCTCCTGTTTTTTTACTTAGTACGTCCCGACTTTGACCTTCAATACCACCGGTTTGCCGGTCAGATTGAGGCCGTAGTCCGTCTGGTCGCCGTTCCAGTTGCGCTCCATGATCCATTTACCGGATGGATCATAATACCCTTCCTCGACGCGCGCCCACATGGTTGGTTTGCCGTCCGCGTGGTCGATCTTCACGCGCGCATGCTGGCCGACGATGATGAACTCATTGTCGGCGATCTGCGCGATCGCCACGCCACCGTTGGGCTTCTCGGTGCCGGCCGGCAGATCCTTCACATCCTTGAAATACTCACGTTCGCCGAACTGCCATTCGCGGAACGAGATCGTACCCTTCCAACCCTTCATCGCGATGGTCTGCGTCGCGCGGTCGTCGCCCTCGGCCACGCCGTAGGTGCGGCCCTCGAAGGCCCACTTGGACCACTGGCGCTCCATCGGACGGAAGGCCGCATAGATTTTGCCAAACGGTTCAACCATGGTCTTGTCGGTGGCCTTGTGACCGAGCGGGAAATTGCTGTAGTCCGCGTAGTCGATGCCGAACGGCGAGAAGTTGATCGCGCCTCGGCCCAGTACCAGATAGGCGTAGCGCACGTATTCGGCGGCGTTGCCCATCTCCGGCACGGCCAGCGGATTGTCCGGGCGCTGGAACCTGTCGAGCGTGGCGGCGAACTTCTTCGAATCCGGGCTATAGATGTCCGGAGCGGCGAAGTCGATCGCCGGCGCGGCGGCCTTGTAGATATCGATCACGTCGAAGGTCGGGCCGCCGCTGGCGAAGTTCTTGTTCCAAGGCTTGACCGGTTCCTCGAGCGAATCGCGGATCGAGTTATTGACATACATCGGCAGGTTGTACACCGCACGTCCCGCCTTGGCGATGTCGCCGATGTAGCTGGCGATCGAATACGCGTGGAAGTACTCGTCGGCGTAGTCTCCGTAGACCTGCTTCCAGGTGCCGCTGGCTGCCAGCGCCACCGGCGATTTTTTACGTTTCAACACCGCCTCGGGCACCGGCGAGTTGAACGCCGCTTCCGCCTTCGGACCGTAGTCGCGCGCGTAACCGTAGGTGCCCACTTCGTTCTGGACCTGCATCATGATGACGGTGCGGTGCGCCTCGTCGATCTTTTTGATGTGCGTCATCAGCGCGACAAACGCCTTCTTGTCGGCCTTCAGCGTCTCCTCGCCTTGCGGCGACAGGCAGTAAATCGGCTTGCCTTCCTTGTCCAGCATGCGCGGGAAGCGGGCGTTGTTGAACTTGACCCACTCCGGCGCGTAATTGGCGCCGGTGTTCTTCCAGGTGCCGAACCACAGCAGCACCAGGCGCACCTTGTTCTTGCGCGCCTGGGCCACCAGCGTGTCGACGTAGCTGAAATCGAACTTGCCCTCCACCTGCTCGATCTGCTCCCAGGCGACCGGGATCTCGAGCGTGTTGGCGTTCATGTCCTTGATCGCCGCGAACACCTTGTTCAGCGCGAGCGGATAGTTACTCGAATTTTGCGCCTGCCCGCCGAACATGACAAAAGGCGCGCCGTCCACCATCAAGGCGTGACGGCCATCCTTCTGCACCAGTTCGGGGATCGGCGCGGCCGCCGCGCCAGCTGCGGCCAACATAACAAAACCAAAAGAGCTTACAAGCTGGCGGGCGGTAATCTTCATGCAGTCTGACCTTTCCTCGGATTAGAACGTGTAGCGCAGTTGCGCGGTGTAGCGGCGGCCCGTGACAAACCACGCGCGGCCGTTCATACCGGTCGTTTGCTGCATCAGCTGCTTGAACTTCGCGTTGGTCAAATTCTGCGCTTCGAAGCCCAGCGACAGGTTGTCGTTGATCTTGTAGTTGATCGAGCCGTCGAGCTGACCGTAGTCGTCGGCCCAGGTAGGCAGACCCCAGACGATGTTACGCGCACCCGGCGTGGCGCTGGCCGGATTGGTATCCACGCCATCGGTGCCCCTGGTGCCGTTGACGTTCACACCCTGCAGGCTCTTCGAACGCCAGTTGTACGCGGCGCGTGCCGAGAACGGACCCTGGTCGTAGATCAGCGCGATGTTGTACGACTGGCGCGACAGGTTCTCCAGCGGCAGGTTGCCGAAGGTGCGGCCGTTGGTGTCGCAACCGTTGATGTTCAGGTTGACGTTGGCGGCCGACGAATCGCTGCTGCAGTACTCCGAAAAGACGTTCTTGTACAGATCGCGCTTGCTGTCGACGAACGTGAAGTTCGCCTGCACGCCGAGGCCGGACAACAGGCCTGGCAGCTTGTCGAAGGTCTGCTGGTAGGCCAGCTCGAAACCGCGCGCATGGCCGCGTGCGCCGTTGATCGGACCGGTGGCCGCGAAGTTGTGCAGGTTGCCGCTGGTGTCGGCCAGCGCGAAGTTGTAGGTCTGGTTGACGATGATGTCTTTCAGGCGCTTGTTGAACACCGCCAGCGTCAGCGAACCGACCGGCGAGAAGTACCATTCGGCGGTCAGGTCGAGCTGCTTGGACGTGGTCGGACGCAGGTTCGGATTGCCCGCGGCGGTGCCGCTCAGGCTGACGTTTGAAACATTGGTCACGCCGCCGATGGTGGTGGTGTTATAGCCGGTCGACAGCGAGGTGTACGCTTGCAGCTGGTCGAAGTCGGGACGCGACATGGCCGAAGCGAAGGCGAAGCGGAACTGCAGCGCGTCGGTGGCCTTCAGGCGCAGGTTCAAGCTAGGCAGGAAGTTGTGATAGCGGTTTTCGAAGGTCTGTGCCTGCGCGTACGCGGCGATCACGGGGATCGTCTCGCCGGTGTAGCTGCCCGGCGCCGGCTGGCCCGACGGCGGGTTGTACACGGTGTAGCCGGCGGCTTTCGAATCGGTCTTCACGTAGCGCAGGCCGACGTTACCGTCGATCGGGAACTTCAACTCGTCCCAGCCGAAGCGCAGCTGGCCGTAGGCGGCCTGGGTCTTCTCGCTCTGCGCGTTGGTGCCTTGTGGATCGGTGCCGAAGGTGGCCGCTTTCCACGGCGTGCAGGTGCCGGGCTGCGCGCACAGCTGGTCATGGAAGGCGTGCAAGGCGGCGTAGCTGTTCGGATAACCCGCCGACGTCGAAATGGCCGGGATGATCAGCGACGGCATGTTCATCTTGCCGTTGAAGAAGTTATCGAAATTCTTGATGGTGGTGCTGCCGGCGAAGCGCGGATCGCTCAGGAACGCCTCGGACGTGATCTGGCCAGGTCCGGTGCCGACCTGCCATGGCGCCGAGATGGCGGCCCAGTTGTAGTCCGGATTGGATTTCTGCGTTACCGCGTCGCGGTCGGTCAGGCGCACGCCGAACCTGAAGTCGCGCAGCACCGGATGGTCGAACGAGTAGGTGGCGTCGGTGCGCCATGCGGTTTCCTTGCCCTTGCTGCGGTCCAGGTGCTCCTGGGTGAAGTTCCAGTAGTTGTTGGCCGGGTTGAGCAGCGCGGCGCGGTCGGCGTCGTTGAAGATCAGGTTGGGCAGCGATCCGGTCAGGTCCAGCTTCTGCGACGGCATCTTGACGGCGGTGGCCACGGTCGAATCGAGGCTGTCGGTGTTGGCGCGGATGCGCTGCAGATCGGTGGTGACGGTCCAGGCGTCGCTTGGACGCCAGCGCAGGTTCCACGAGATGTCGGTGGTGTCCGAATTGCGGGTCGCCGTGCGGTTGTCGTTGCCGAAGTCGATGCCGCCGGTCGAGGTCAAGGTACCGGACATGAAGCGGCCGTTCGAATCATAGACGCCGTTGCTCACGCCCAGGCTCGAGACGTTGGCTGCCGAGAAGATCGCCTGCTCGTCCCACGTCATCTTGTACTTCGACTTGAAGTAGGTCAGCGAGCTGCTCAAGGTGCTGTCGAGCTTCCACTGCAAGGCGCCGTACGCGCCTTCGCGCTTGCGGTCGAATTGCAAGGTGCGCCACTGCGCGCCCTTCGGCACGTAGGTCGTCTTGCCGTTGGCGTCGACGAACGGGTAGTACGGCTCGACCTGCAGCGCGTCGGTGCGGGTGCCGCTTTCCGAGTAGGCCAGGTCGACCAGCGCGCCGATTTCACCGAACGGGGTTTTCCAGCGGTTCGACACCAGGCCGGAATACGACGGCGACTTCTTGCCCTTCTTCAGCTCCGAATAGGTGGTCTCTCCGGACACGGCGCCATGGAAGCCCTTGAAATCGAACGGCATCGCGGTGCGCAGGTTGACCAGGCCACCGATGCCGCCTTCGGTCTGTTCGGCCGACGGGTTCTTGTAAATGTCGACGCCGGCCAGCAGCTCCGGCGGCACGTCTCCGAAGTTGAGCGAGCGGCCGCCGTTGGCGGAGAACGAGTCACGGCCGTTCAATTCGGAGCGCACATAGCTCAGGCCACGGATCGACACGCCCGAGCCTTCGACCGAGAAGTGCTCCGGATCGCTCTTGGACATGGTGCGGTCGATGGTCACGCCGGCGACGCGCTGCAGCACCTCGGTCACCGAGCGGTCCGGCAGCTTGCCGATGTCGTCGGCGGCGATCGAATCGACCACCTCGTCGGAATTCTGCTTGATTTTCTGCGCCGACTGCAGCGCCGCGCGCTGGCCGGTGATGACCACGGCGACCGGCTCGGCGGCCGGCGTGGTGGTGGGCGCGGCAGGCGCCGGCGCGGTCTGCGCGTGCGAAGCACTGCTGGCCATCATCGCCATTTGGGCCAGGCCCAATGCGATCGCTGTCTTTTTAAACTGTTTCATGTTACGCTCTCCAAAAGGTATACGAATTTTTCATAGCTCTTAGGCTATTTGTTATTGGTGCTTTTCAGCGGCACTTGGGACTAGCCTGGGGTGGGTGATTCCGAACGCGGGGCGAACGACGCCCGCAGGCGCCACAAGGCGCGGTTGTTTGGTCTTCATGGATACGTCTCGCTCTTTGATATTTTTTTTCGTTCTGGCTGAACTGGCGGGGTGCCAAGGCCACACGATGATATGCAAACATTTTGCAAGTTACTCAAAAGTGTGGCAATTGCGAAAATCACCAAGCGGCGGAATGATAATCCGCAAGCGTCGCGTACTTTCGACAAACTCTCACACAAACCCGAACACAAACCCTCAGAAAAACAACGGGCGTAAACGACAACGCGGCCCGTCGTTGCGGGCCGCGTGTTGGTGAAACCGGACTCAGCTATTTAGCTTAGCTATTCATTTAGCGGCGGCCCGAGCGCGTCGCCACGTCGACCCACACCGCCAGCGTCAGGATGCAACCCTTGACGATCATCTGCCAATAGGTGTCCACGTCCAGCATCGACATGCCGTTATCCAGGCTGGCCATCACCAGCGCGCCGATCAGCGCGCCGTACACGGTGCCGGAGCCGCCGCGCATCGAAGTGCCGCCGATGAAGCAGGCCGCGATCGCATCGAGTTCGCCCGAGGTGCCCGCCGACGGCGAACCGGCCGCCAGGCGGGCCGTGTTGATCAGGCCGGCCAGCGCGCACATCAAACCCATGATCCCGAAGATCCACAGCTTCACCGCCTGCACGTTGACGCCCGACAGGCGCGTCGCCTCCATGTTGCTGCCCACCGCGTAGATGCGGCGGCCGAACACGGTTTGCGTCGCGACATAGCTGAACACACCGAGCAAAACCAGCAGCAGCAAGACCGGCAGCGGAATGCCCTCATAGCTGTTCAGGGTGCGCACGAAAGCGAAAAGCACCACGCCGATCGCCGCCAGGCGCAAGCCGTCGCGCCACATCGGCGGCACCGGCAGGCCATGGCGGGCCAGGCTGGCGCGCTGGCGCCAGGTCAGCACAGCACCCAGCACGAACAGGCCGACGCCCAGCACCACGCCCATTTGCGGCGACAGGTAGCCCTGGCCAAGATTGACCAGCGGCTCGGACACCGGCGCCACCGTCACGCCGTCGGTCACGCCCAGCACGATGCCGCGATAGGCCAGCATGCCGCCCAGGCCCACGATGAAGGACGGTATGTGCTTATAGGCCGTCAGGTAGCCGTTGAACAGGCCAAGCACCAGGCCACAGGCCAGCACCACCGCGATGGTGGCCGGCAGCGGCAGGTGGTGCGTGACGTCGAGCACCGCCGCCACCCCGCCCAGAAGGCCGAGCAGCGAGCCGACCGACAGGTCGATCTCGCCGGCGATGATGACGAAGGCCATGCCGCAGGCGACGATGCCGGTGACGGCCATCTGGCGCATCAGGTTCGACAGGTTGCGCGGCGAGATGAAGCCGCCCTCCGTCTTCCAGCTGAAGAAGGCCCAGATGATGGCGATGGCGATCAGCAGCGCCAGGATCTTGTACTGCGTGAAGAGCTGTTTGAGATTTAAGGTTTTCATGGATTTCAAAGGTAAGTCATCACGAATGATCGAGTGCCGCCGACAGCAGCGTTTCCTGGGTCAGGTTCTGGTTGACGAAATCGCCGCGCAGCTTGCCCTCGCCCATGACCAGCACGCGGTCGGACACGCCCAGTACTTCGGCCAGTTCGGACGACACCATGATGATGGAGACGCCCTGGCTGGCCAGTTCCAGCATCAGCTTGTAGATTTCGAACTTGGCGCCGACGTCGACGCCGCGCGTGGGCTCGTCGAGGATCAGCACCTTGGGGCGCGTCAGCAGCATCTTCGACAGCACCGCCTTCTGCTGGTTGCCGCCCGAGAGCGACGTGATCGACAGGAACGGGCTGGCCGTCTTCAGCGCCAGCCGCGCGATCTCCTCGCTGACCACCTTCAGTTCCGCCTCGCGGTCGATGCGGGTGAAGTTGGAGAAGCGCCCCAGCACCGACAGGGTGATGTTCTGGCCGACGTCCAGGTCGCGCACGATGCCGTGCTGCTTGCGGTCCTCCGGCACCAGCGCCAGGCCGGCGCGGATCGCCTTGAGCGGCGTGCCGGTATCGATCCTGGCGCCGTTGAGCCACACCTCGGCCTCCGAGCGGCCCGGATAGGCGCCGAACAGCGCCGACACCAGCTCCGTGCGGCCGGCGCCGACCAGGCCCGCGATGCCGAGGATCTCGCCCTTGCGCAGCGCGAAGGAGACATTGTCGACCTTGCGGCGTTCCGGCTTCTCGACGTCGTAGCAGGTCACGTTGCGCGCCTCGAACACGATTTCCTCGCTCGGCGTGCGCTCCAGCGTCGGATACAGCTGGTTCATTTCGCGGCCGACCATCTGCGCGATGATCTGCTTGACGTCCATCTTGTCCATCGGCGTGGTGGCGATATGCTGGCCGTCGCGGATCACGACGATGGTGTCGCAGATCGCCTCGACCTCGTCGAGCTTGTGCGAGATGTAGACGCAGGCCACACCCTTGGCCTTGAGGCCGCGGATGATATTGAGCAGCACCTGGATTTCGGAGGTCGTCAGCGACGACGACGGCTCGTCCAGGATCAGCAGGCGCGCGTTCTTGTTCAGCGCCTTGGCGATCTCGATCAACTGCTGGTGGCCGCCGCCGTAGTTCGACACCGGCAGCACCACGTTCACGTCGGTCAGGTTGAGTTCCTTCAGCAGCGCCTCGGCGCGCTGGTTCATGGCCGAATAATCCATGCGGCCGCCCGGCAAGGTGATCTCGTTGCCGAGGAACAGATTCTCGGTGACCGACAGCTCGGGCACCAGCATCAGCTCCTGGTGGATGATGACGACGCCGGCGGCCTCGCTTTCGCGGATCGACTGCGCGCGCAGCGGCTTGCCGTCGAAGAGGATCTCGCCGTCCCAGGTGCCGTGCGGGTAGACGGCGGACAGCACTTTCATCAGGGTCGACTTGCCGGCGCCATTCTCGCCGCACAAGCCGATACACTCACCGGCCCGCACTTGCAGGTCGATGCCGTCGAGCGCCGGAACACCGCCAAATTTTTTGACGATGCCCTTCATTTCTAGCAAATAGCCGGACATACTGGTTCTCGCAGAGGTGGTGGAACTCGCCACGCGCACGCCGCTGCACAATCAGCGGAACGGGGCGTGGCGAAAGACAGTGCGAACGCACGGCGGGGCGTGGACGACGCCCCGGTCTTCATGAAGCGGCGATTACTTCGCTGCCGCGAGTTGGGCCTTGGTATAGAAGCCATCGGCCACGACGACATCGATATTCGCCTTGGTCAGCATGGTCGGCTTCAGCAGCAGCGTATCGACTTGCTTGAAGCCGTTCTGATACTGCGAATTGAAGCCCGGCTTTTCGCCGCGCACCAGCTGGACCGACAGCTTGGCCGCCTCGGTGGCGATCAGCTTGAGCGGCTTGTAGACGGTCATGGTCTGGGTGCCGGCGATGACGCGGCGCACGCCGGCCAGATCGGCGTCCTGGCCGGAGACGGCCACTTTACCGTCCAGCTTTTGCGACGCCAGCGCCTGGATCGCGCCGCCGGCGGTGGCGTCGTTGGAGGCGACCACCGCATCGAGCTTGTTGCCGTTGGCGGTCAGCGCGTTTTCGACGATGGACATCGCCTCGGCCGGATTCCAGTCCTTGACCCACTGCTTGCCGACGACTTTGATATCGCCCTTGTCGATCAGCGGCTGCAGCACCTTCAGCTGGCCTTCGCGCAGCATCTTGGCGTTGTTGTCGGTCGGCGCGCCGCCCAGCAGGTAGTAGTTACCCTTTGGTTTGACCGCCACCACGCCCTGCGCCTGCATCTCGCCCACGGCCTTGTTGTCGAAGGAGATGTAGGCGTCGATGTCGGCGTTGAGGATCAGGCGGTCGTACGAGACGACCTTGATCTTGGCTTTCTTCGCCTCTTTGACGGCGTTGTTCAGCACCGTGGCGTTGTAGGGAACGATGACCAGCACGTCGACGCCGCGCGAGATCAGGTTCTCGATCTGGGCGATCTGGCGCTGCTCGCTGGCGTCGGCCGACTGCACGAAGACTTTGGCGCCCTGCTTTTCAGCGGCGGCGACGAAGTAGTCGCGATCGCGCGCCCAGCGCTCGAGGCGCAGGTCGTCGATGGAAAAGCCGATTTTAGGATTTTTGGCGTCCGCCATGGCGTTACCGCCGGCGCACACCATCATGACCGCGATGGCGGCCGCACTCAGTAATTTCTTCATTTGTTTCGTCTCCTGATTCGAATGCCGTTTTGCCTGACACAGGCCCTACATTTTTCCAGCTCGTTACCGTACAGGTCTATGCCCAACTAGTGCTTTTCCGTGCTACCGATTTTAATGATTATGCCGGGCCGGATTATCCGCCACACCCCGGTATGGTACAGCGAGTTCCATGCACGCGCCGTTTTCCATTTGGCCCACGGTGCTGCGATAAATCTCCTGCCAAGGCGTCTGGCTGGCCGGAATGGCCGGCAGCGCACCCTTCTTGCGTTCTTCCCACTCGGCCTGCGGCACCAGCGCGTCGCAGGTGCCGGCGTTCAGGTCGACGCGGATCATATCACCGGTGCGCAGCCACGCCAGGCCGCCGCCGACGGCGCTTTCCGGCGACGCGTTCAGGATCGACGGGCTGTCCGAGGTGCCGGACTGGCGGCCGTCGCCCAGGGTCGGCAACCAGTTGATGCCACGCTTGACCAGCGCGTCGGGTGGTTGCATGTTCACCACCTCGGCCGAACCGGGCCAGCCCACGGGACCCGCGCCACGGATGACCAGGATGCAGTCCTCGTCGATGTTCAGCGACGGATCGTTGATGCGGTTATGGTAATCGGTCGAACCGTCGAACACCACGGCGCGCGACTCGAACACATTCTCCTGGCCCGGCTTGCTCAGATAACGCTCGCGGAAGGCCGGCGAGATCACGCTGGTCTTCATGATGGCGAAATCGAACAGGTTGCCCTTCAAGACGAAGAAGCCGGCATCCTCCTTGAGCGGCGCGTTGAACGGGAAGATCACCTCCCGGTCCTGCGTTTCCTTGCCCGCCAGATTGTCGCGCATGGTGCGGCCGGTGACGGTGGCGCGCTCCGAGCGCAACATGCCCTGCTGCTCCAGCTCCCACATCACGGCCGGCACGCCGCCCGCGCGGTGGAAACGCTCGCCGAGGAATTTGCCGGCCGGCTGCATGTTCAGCAGCAGCGGCACCTTGTGGCCGTATTCCATCCAGTCGCTCGAATGCAGCTCGACGCCGGCGTGGCGCGCCATCGCGACGATGTGCTGCTGCGCGTTGGTCGATCCGCCGATGGCGGCGTTGACGACGATCGCGTCAAGGAAAGCGTCGCGGTTGAGAATCGAAGAAGGCTTGATGTCCAGCTTTGCCATCTCGACGATGCGGCGGCCGGTTTCATACGCCATCTGGCCGCGCTCGCGGTACGGCGCGGGAATCGCCGAGCAGCCGGTCAGGGACATGCCCAGCGCTTCGGCGATGGCGTTCATCGTCGACGCCGTGCCCATGGTGTTGCAGTGGCCCGCCGACGGCGCCGAAGCAGCGGCGATCTGCAGGAACTTCTCGTTGTCGATGGTGCCGGCGGCCAGCTGGCGGCGGCCTTTCCAGATCGCCGCGCCGGAACCCGCCAGCTCGCCCTCGAACCAGCCGTCCAGCATCGGACCGCCGGACAGCACGATGGCGGGAATGTCCACCGTCGACGCGGCCATGATCTGCGACGGCGTGGTCTTGTCGCAGCCGGTGGTCAAGACCACGGCGTCGATCGGATAGCCGTGCAGGATCTCGACCAGGCCCATATAGGCCAGGTTGCGGTCGATCGCCGCCGTCGGACGGCGGCAGTTCTCGAAGATCGGATGCAGCGGGAATTCCATCGCGATACCGCCGGCGTCGCGGATGCCGTCGCGCACGCGCTTGGCCAGTTCCAGGTGGATGCGGTTGCAAGGGCTGATGTCGCTGCCGCTTTGCGCGATGCCGATGATCGGCCGGCCCGAGCGCAGCTCTTCCGGCGTGATCCCGTAGTTCATGAAGCGCTCGAGATAGAGCGCGGTCATGTCGATGTGGTCCGGATTGTCGAACCAGTCTTGCGAGCGGTAGCGGCGTGGCTGCTGGTTGTTCATGTCATTACCCATTTTTATGCGCCGTACCAGCCGGCGTCGACGAAGTATTCACGACCGGAGCATGCCGAGGCGCTGTCCGAGGAAAGGAACAGCGTTATCGCCGCCACGTCGTCCACCTGCACGCGTTTTTTCAGGCACTGGCCGGCCAGGATGCGAGCCTCCTCGTCCGGGGTGTGCCACAACGCTTCCTGGCGCGGCGTACGTACGCCACCAGGAATAATGCAATTGACACGGATATTATCAGGTCCCAGATCGCGCGCAAGGCCACGGGTCATGCCCTCGATGGCGGCTTTGGCCATCATGTACAGGGTCAGGTCCGGCAGCGCCAGGTGCCACGAGATCGAACCGAAGTTCAGGATCACGCCGCCGCCCTGCTCGCGCATGCCCTGCGCCACGGCCTTGGCACAGAAATATTGGTGGCGCAGGTTGACCGCCATGCGGCCTTCCCAGTATTCCGGCGTGACGTCGGCCAGGTTGTGGCGGTCGTCGTTGGCGGCGTTGTTGATCAGGATATCGACGGTGCCGATGTCGGCGAAGGTCTTGGCCAGCACATCGAGGTTGGTCAGGTCGCAGTGCACGTACTTCGGCGGCACAGGCAGGGTCGACAAGGTCGCCTCCAGCGCGCGCGAATCGGCTTCGGCGATGTCGAGGAAGGTCACGCGGGCGCCCTGGCGCGCGTACGCCTCGACGATGCCGGCGCCGATGCCGCTGCCGCCGCCGGTGACGACCACGCGCTTGCCGGCCAGGCTAGGATAGATCGCCTGTTCCGGCTTGGTCTGCGCGGCCGGCTTGGCGGCCACTGGAGTCGAAGCGCGGGCACGATTCATCAGCGCGCGCACGCCGTAGGTCCACGGTGCGATCTGGTCGCTGCGCTGCACGTGGTTGACCAGCGTGCCCAGCGAAGGCGTCGAGATGCTGACCCGGTCGCCCAGGTGGTGGGTGAAACCGCCGCCGACGGCGTCGCGGTCTTTAATCGGCGAGAACATCGTACCGAGGAACAGCATGAAGCCGTCCGGATACTGGTGATGGCGGCCGCACACCTGGCTGACCAGGTCCAGCGGATCGCGGCTGATCTCGCGCATGCGGCTGGCGCCGGCCAGGCGGAAATCGTCGTCCAGGCCTTCGATCAGCATGCTCACTTCCGCGTTGCGGATGGTGTCGATGGTGAAGTGTTCGTCGAACAGGCGGATGAACGGGCCGATCGAGCACGAACCGTTGTTGTCTTTCGCTTTACCCAGCAGCAGCGCGCTGCGGCCTTCGATGTCGCGCAGGTTGACGTCGTTGCCCAGCGTGGCGCCGAGCACCTTGGCCTGGCTGTTGACCGCCAGGACGATCTCCGGCTCCGGGTTGTTCCACTTCGAATCGGGATGCAGGCCGACGTCGGCGCCCACGCCGACGGCGGACATCGGCTGCGACTTGGAGAACACCTCGGCGTCCGGACCGATACCGACTTCCATGTACGGCGACCACAGGCCGCGCGCGATCAGGTCCGCCTTCAGCTTGGACGCTTCCGGCGAACCGGGACGGATGGCCGACAGGTCGGAACCGATGATGGTCTGGATTTCGGCGCGCAGGGCGTTGGCGCGCGACGGGTCGCCGGCCGCCTGCTCTTCGATCACGCGCTCCAGCAGGCTAACCGCGAAGGTCACGCCGCAGGCCTTGATCGCCTGCAGGTCGCATGGCGCCAGCAGGCGCGGGATGCCGTCGTCGCCGCCGCCGATGGCGCTCGCCAACAGGGCTTGCACGGGGCCGAGCGATTCGCCGGGAGCGGAACGGGCCACTTCCAGCGCGTCGTCGCGCTCCAGCAAATCGGACATGGTCGGGGCGTGGCCGGTGATGTCGAACACCTCGCCGTTGCGTACGGCGACCACACAAGGACCATTGATGACGCCATCACGCCATACACGTCCCACCAGCACTGCGCGGCTCACATCGTCCGGCAGCATCGAATTTATATTATTTTCCAAGGTCTCTCTCTCCAAGCAGGCTAGCAAACTGCGTGGGAGATTTTCACCTTAATCAGAGGTGGGGGCAATTATGAAAACCACCAAGCACGGTCATGATTTACGCGTATATTGGTCAATTACGTTAAACCCGCACGGCGATCCGCTGCGGGGTCGTACCCCTGAATGGGTACGACCCCTCTCATGGGGTGCGGGTTTCAGGCGACGCTGCGCAACGGCGGTGCGGCGCCCTCCGGCGCGGCGGCCGCCTCGGGGCATTTGAGCATGCGGTCCTGGTAGGCGCGCGGGGTGCAGCCCAGTTCCCGCTTGAACACCGCGTGCATGTACTGGACGGAAGTGAAGCCGCAGGTCAGCGCCACCTCGGCGATGCTGCTGTCTCCGCGCGCCAGGCGCTCGGTGGCCGCGTCCAGCTTGAAGCGCAGGATCACATCGTGCACGCTGCAATCGAGCTCCTGGCGGAAGTACGACTCCAGCGACGAGCGCGAAATGCCGACATATTCGGCCACCTGGTGCGTCTTGATGCCTTGGCAGGCGTACTGGCGGATGAAATGGCGCGCGCGCATCACGTGCGGATGCTTGGGCGCCTCGTGGCGGGTCGAGGTCTGGACGTTGATGCCGACCGGCGGCACCATCACGCGCGTGCCCTGCAGGCGCACGCCGTGCAGCATCTGGTCCAGCAGGTGGGCGGCGGTGCGCCCCATTTCCTGGGCGCCCTGGATCACGGAACTGAGGGGGATGCGCGTGAGCATGCGCGCCAGCGGATCGTTGTCGATGCCGATCAGCGCCACCTGCTCCGGCACCTCGATATTGGCCATGATGCAGGCCTGCAGCAGCTGGCGCGCCCGGGCGTCGGTGACGGCGATGATGCCGACCGGCTTGGGCAGGCTGTGCAGCCATTTGATCTGCTGCTCGACCGCCTCGTCCCACGCGGCGGCGCTGGTGCCCAGGCCCCGGTAGATCTGCGGCTCCATCTTGTCCTCGGCCATCAGCTTGCGGAAGGCCGTCTCGCGCTCCTGCGCCCAGCGGTTTTCCTGCGCCTCGGGCAGGCTGAACATGGCGAAATGGCGCAGCCCGGCCTCGATTAGATGATCGTGGGCAAGTTTAATCAGTTTGAAGTTGTCCGTGGCGACGTACGGCACACCGGTCGGGTAGTTGGTCTCGCTGGCGTAGGAGCCGCCCACGGCCACCACCGGGATGCGGGTGCGCGACAACGCGGCGGCCACGGCGGGATCGTCGAAGTCGGCGATGATGCCGTCGCCCTGCCAATGTTCGATGCCCGGCAGGCGCAGGCGGAAGTCTTCCTCCAGGAACAGATCCCAGGACGCGCGCGTGCTGCTCAAATGCGCGGCGATACCGGCGATGACTTCGCGGTCAAAAATCTTGTTTGCGTTAAATAACAGCGCAATACGGTGGGACTTCATCTGCATTTCAACTACCTCAATCGGAAACGGCCCGTCTCATCGCACCCTCTGCGGAGTGAGATTTGTATTGTGGCATGATTCCGTCACGATTTAGATGAAAAAGACGTTCCCGTCCGTAAATGAAGCCATCTATTCGACTATTTTTCTCCTGTCAGAGGGGTAGGTTTCCCAAATACGATGCCTCGGCCCGCCGTACTCATGAAAACGATGCCAAAAGTGTTGATGTCACCGATAACGAATTGGGCATCGCCCGGACCGCCGTATTGATGATCATCGTCATTAATGCGCAGCCAGGTGGCGCCCGTATCGGTGGAGCGGAACACACCGCGTACGCCGCCGACGCTGCCCCAGATGTAAACGGCGGGGTAATCGGCGCCCGGGGCGGCCTTGCCGAAGCCGACCGCCGCCGCGTAGCCGACGCCCGGCAGGTTGCTGAAGCTCTTGCCGGAATCGGTCGAACGGGCCAGCCCGCCGTCGTATTGCGGCACCCAGATGTCGCCCTCGCGGCCCGGCGCCGCCCGCAGCACCGCGCGCGTGCGCTTGGCCGACGCCAGCGCGCCGGCCGGGGCGAAACTGGCGCCGCCGTCGGTGCTCACCAGCGCATGGCCGCCGCCGATGGCGTAAAACTTGTTCGCGTCGACCGGATCGGCCACCGGACGGGCGCCGCCCAGCCCCTTGACCGGGGTCCAGCTGTCGCCGCCGTTGGCGCTGACGTAGCTGGTCTCCGAGTTTTCTGGGCTGTGGACGATCACCTTGCCGTCGGCGCTCAGCGCCAGCTGGCCCTTGGTGCCATGCATGGCCGCCGTCTTTTTCCAGCTCACGCCCATGTCGTTGGAGATGTAGATCGCGCTGCCGGCGCGGGCCACCACGTTGGGATTACGGGCCGCGTAATCCAGACCCCAGGTGGTGCCCATGGTGGGCGTGTGGATAGGCGAGTATTTGGTCGGATCGGTGTGGCGGAAGCCGTCGTAGTCGCCGATCGCCGAAATCACCGGGCCGCCCGGGATGCTGACCAAATTGAGCGGTACCGACTCCTCCAGCCCCTCATCCTCGAACTTCCAGATCGCCGGCGAGGCGTTGATGTCGGTCGAATTGAAGATGCCGTTGCCGGAAACGACCATCAGCTTTTTCGTATCGAAGGGATCGAATTCCACGCTGGCCGCCCAGTGTATGAAGCTGCCGGCGATCCAGCTCACGCCGTTGGCGTCGATCTTCGCGCCCTGGTCGACGATGCTCTTCCAGCTTTTGCCGCCGTCCAGCGTCTCGAAGAACTGGTCGCGTATCGCGTTGGTGTGGTTGCGGTAGTAGCTGATGGTGGTGACCACCATGCGTTTGGGGTTGCCCGGATCGACGGTGATGCCGGCGTAGGCGCGGTTCAGCGGCGGCGAGATATCGGTCCATTTTTGGGCGGCGATATCGTACTGCCACACGCCGCCCTCCTCCAGGCCCTCGCCATGGGCGACATCGCCCCATGGACCGGCGCCCTTGGCGAAGGTCACCACCAGCTTGCCGTCGGCCAGCACGGCGCGGTGCGGCATCAGCTTCGACGGACCGCCCGTCATCGCGGAGAAGGTCTTGCCGGCGTCGTTGGACACGTACATATTGGCGCCGTCCCTGCCGAAGCGCGAAACGCCGGCGAACAGGCGCTGCGTGGCGCCATCCTTCACGCTCGACGGGTCGAGCACGACCAGGCTCACGCCATTCTTGTTGACCGGCGTGGTGGTCACGTCCAGGCCATCGAGGCGGCGCCAGCTCAGGCCCTCGTCCACGCTCTTGAACATGCCGTTGGCGCGCGTGCCGATGTACAGGATCTTGCCGTTGGCCGGATCGACCTGCAGCTTTTCGCCGTTGCCGCGTCCCATGCCATTGCCATGCACCTTGAACTGGTTGGTGACGTCGATCCTGGTGAAGGTCTTGCCGTAGTCGGACGATTTCAAAATCGCGCTGGCGCCGCCGTTCAAGTACTCGATTCCGGTCGACATGTACACCCGTCCCGGCGTGTTCGGATCGATGGCGATCGACTCCACGCCCAGCAGACCGGTCTCGCGGTCGGACACCCAGTCCATCAGCGCGATCCAACGCTTGTTCGGCGCGTCCCAGCGATAGGCGCCGCCGACGTCGGTGCGCAGGTAGATCAGGTCCTTCTCGGTTTTGCTGGTGATGATGCCGGAGACGAAACCGCTGCCGCCGATGGCCACCGGCTGCCACGCATACGGCACGCCCGAACTTTCGCCCACCGGCATCAGCTTTTTCAACTCCGGAGCCAGCGCCCTGGCCCAGATCTCATAGCCCTTTTCGTTCGGATGCAGCAGGTCCGGCATGATGTCGGTCGACAGCGTGCCGTCCGGCGCCAGGAACTGCTGGTTGAAATCGGCGAAGAAGACCGTCTTGTTGTCGGCATAGCCGGCGATGATGGCGTTGACCTTGTTGTTGATCTGGCGCAGCACATCGTTCGGCTTCTCGCCGCGCGGGAAGATCGCCAGCAGCAGGATCTTGGTGTCCGGCAGGCGGCGCCGCAATTCCTCGATATTGCGCTTGATGCCGGCGGCCGTGGTCTTCGGGTCCTCCTGGCGGTGGCCGGTGTTATTGGTGCCGAACATCAGCACCGCGACCTTGGGCGCGATGCCATCGACCTCGCCATGCTGCAAGCGCCACAGCACGTTCTCGGTGCGGTCGCCGCCGAAGCCCAGCGCCAGGCCGTTCATCGGCTTGTAATAGCGCTCCCATACCGGCGCGCCGCTCTTTTCCCAGCCCTCGGTGATGGAATCGCCGATGAAGACGATCTGGTTGCTCTTGCCCAGCGCCTTGGCCTCTTCCAGCTTCTTCTCGTGGCGCGGCGTCCACCAGCTGATCGACCACGATTCATTCAGCTTGTCCGGCGTGACCGACACGGTCTTGTAATCCGGGCAGCTGGCGTTCGGCTTTCCGCGCTTGAGAATCTTGACGTTGGCGACGGCCACCTCGCCGGTGCCGGTGCCCTCCAGCGCGAACGGCCGCGCCACCTTGCTGAAATCGTCGCCGTCGCGCGCGAAGCAGCTCATCGCAAACACCAGGTGCCGCCAGCCCTTGCCCGCAGCCTCGCGCCCCGGCAGCACGTAAGGCACCGCGCGCTCGCAATTGTCGCCGCAACCGACCTTGAAATTGATGCCGCCGTTACTCAACTCCTTGACGTTGACGTCCAGCGCCAGCACGCCACTGTCCATATACGGACGCAGATCGAGCGGCTGCTTGGCGCCGTCGATGCGCAGGCTGGCGTACCAGGTGTCCTTCCATTGCAAGGTCAGCGCGTCGTCGGCCTTCTTCATGCCGGACTTGCTCACGCTCACGCTACCGGTCGGCGACTTGTTCGCCGGCGCAATGACGGCGCTGGCGCCCTCGAGGTTTTTTTGCGATTCCGAATCGGCGACGGCGGCCTGCAAGGAGCCCGACGGGCGACCGCTAAAGATGTCGAGTTCGTTGGCGGGCGCGGCTGCGCCCGCCTGGGCGGCGCAGGCGAGCGCGATGGCGGCAACAGCCCGCCTATGGGTGATCGTCATTAAGTGTCTCGTAGCGATAGTATTTTCACCTATTCTGCAAGCAGCACAGGGCCGCCGCAATTGCGAAAATCACCAAGCGGAAGAATGATATTGGCCGCGTGGCCCCGCTCACACGCCCAGGATGCCCCGGTTGAGCGCGATCGTCACCGCGTGGGTGCGGTCGTTGGCCGCCAGTTTGGACAGGATGTTTTTCATGTGCGCCTTGACCGTGTCCTCCGTTACGCCCAGCAGCAGCGCCGCGCGCCGGTTCGAGTTGCCGTTCGCCACCAGGCGCAGCACTTCGACCTCGCGCGCGGTCAGCGCGTCGCCGGGATGGCGGAACACGCCCAGCTGGCGCGCCACGTCGGCCGACATCGGCCGTCCGCCGGCGTGGACGTTGAGGACGCATTCGAGCAGCTCGGTGCGCGCGGTGTTTTTCAGCAGATACGACACCGCGCCCAGTCGCAACGCGCGCATCACCTGCGCGTCGCCGCTGTAGGTGGTCAGCGCGATGATGCGCGCCGCCGGATCGGCCTGCAGGATGGCGCCGATCGCCTCGGTGCCGTTCATGACCGGCATCTGCAGATCCATCAGCACCACGTCCGGCGCGTGCTGCCGGTACAACTCGATGGCCTGGCGGCCGTCCTCGGCCTCCGCCACCAGCGACAAGCTCCGGTGGCAGGCGATCATTGCAGCGATGCCGTCGCGCATCAAGGGATGGTCGTCGACCACCATTACCCGCACAGGTGCGGCCAAAACCTCGTCCATCATCGCCCTCCGTCGCGCCGTTCGCCGCCATCCCAGTGTCGAAATCCTACAGGGAAAGCGGTGATCGGGCCAGTGGCGGCGCGCTACCCTTTCGGGTATAGGCCGCCGCCGCGCTCCGGCCTACGCTGTGCTGTTTGAGCGCCGTGGCGACGCATGCCGCCACGGCATCCATCGCAGCCCGCCGCCGGCATCACGAGCCCGTCGGCATTCCAGGAGTCCCACCATGAATCGCCTCTTCCCCCTTCACAGCCACGGCCTGCGCGGCGCCGCCGCCGCCATGCTGCTCCTCGCCGCCCTTGCCGCCCAGGCCGCCGCGCCCATCGACACGCCGGTGCCCGGCTTCAGCGACAAGTACGCCACCGTCAACGGCGTGCGCCTGCACTACAAGATCGGCGGCCAGGGCACGCCGGTGGTCCTGCTGCACGGCTACGCGCAAACGGGCCACATGTGGGGGCCGGCGATGCGCGAGCTGGTCAAGAAGCACACCGTCATCGTGCCGGACCTGCGCGGCGCCGGCGGCTCGGACAAGCCGGCCGGCGGCTACGACAAGAAAACCATGGCGGTCGACATCCACGAACTGGTCAAGTCCGTCAGCAGCGGGCCGGCGGCGGTGGTCGGCCACGACATCGGCATGATGGTGGCCTACGGCTACGCCGCGCAGTTCCCGGCCGATACCAGCCGCCTGGTCGTCATGGACGCCTTCGTGCCCGGCGTCGGCGACTGGCGCACCGCCTTCCCGGCGCAGGCGGTGTGGCATTTCCACTTCTACGGCGACACGCCGCTGGCGCTGGTCAAGGGGCGTGAACGGATTTACTTCGAACACTTCTGGAACGACTTCTCGGCCGACAAGGGCAAGTCGATCAAGGAGGCCGACCGCAAGCTGTACGCGGCCGCCTACGCGCAACCGGACGGCATGCGCGCCGGCTTCTCCTACTTCAGCGGGTTCGAACAGGACGCCGCCGATTTCGGGCCGATGAGCAAGACCAAACTGACCATGCCGGTGCTGGCCATCGGCGGCGAAAAGTCGGCCGGCGCCTTCGTCGGCAACCAGGCCAAACTCTACGCCACCAATGTCCAAAGCGTGATCATCAAGGGCTCCGGCCACTGGCTGATCGACGAGGCCCCGGAACAGGTGGTGCCGGCGCTGGTGTCGTTCATCGACTAGGGAGGCGGCGCGGCGGGTT
>Ga0105244_10001144_pt1 | contig 22014 bp, 17 predicted proteins | sample KBSM44metaG_FD_80423 | JGI IMG/M metagenome (GOLD analysis project Ga0105244, IMG submission 80423) | Miscanthus rhizosphere microbial communities from Kellogg Biological Station, Michigan, USA - KBS M4-4 metaG | ecosystem: Host-associated > Plants > Roots > Rhizosphere > Soil | place... | reverse complement strand
CGAGGTCGTTCGCGATTCGTTCCCGACGATCGCTCTCTCACGTGGCTCCCGGCCACGTGACCCCGACTGAAGGGTAAAAAACGGCGCGATTGAAGCCGGGGACAAGGTCAAAACCGCTCTGGCGTTTGACTTTGACTTTCGGGTCCGGCTTAAATCGCCCGGTGAACGAAACCTTCTCCCAATCAGCAGGAACCGTCCTTCAAAGATGTGACTAAGAGACAGCTCTTGGGGGATAGGATGAGGGCAAGCTAACTCACATTAGAAATAATATTTAAATCTCACACGCCCGCCATAGCGGGTATTGTCGTCGCTATCGCTGCCGTCATTATCAGCGCTAACCCACGACACATAAGTCCCGAGATAAATATTAAAGTTCTTCATGCCCATCACGTTCGGGAATTGATACGAAGTATGGATGGTGTGAATATCGTAAGTCCCCGCATTGGTTATCCAGCAGTCGTCTTCACAGGTATCCATCGCCGAGTTGACATCAAACTTATCAATGTCGTTGTGGGCATAGATATAACCTAGCTCGAAACGCTGCCACAGTGCGTTGACACCCGCAGTGAAGTCAGTTTCATCGGCGGCGTCAAGGTAGGCAGTATTGAAGTTGGCAACGATGCCGTTATCCGGGTCGCTTTTCAGTCCGTTCCACGTCATGGTTAAGCCATAACCGGTGCGGCTCGATTGATCCACCATTTGGCCATTGGCATCTTTGTAACCGTATGCGTTATCCACCACCTGCGCTTCCATCGCAGCAGCAACTGAGAATTCATCTTGCGACCAGGAAATCACCGGACGCAGATAAGCAACATTTTTGTCTTTGGTCAGTTCATTGCCATGATAAGACTTGTCTTGATACAGCGAAGTGCCATCTTCCAGCAGGGTATTGAATTCGAAATACCAGTTGTCGATGGTTTTACTCATCAGGAAGCTACCACCGGAATCACTACGCCCGCGCCCTTCTTTCATCATATAGATGTAGCCAAAGCCATCGCCGTACAAGTCGTTGGCGGTATTACCGGAATACTCAACAAAAGTATCCTGATTCAGCGGGAACATATCGTAGGCTTCGAAGCGCCCGACTTTTATTTTCCAGTCGTTCTCTTGCCCAAAGAAAAATACCGCATCATCAAGATTCATATCACCGGTTAAATCCGCTAACGGCTGTGCTGAGAAACCGGCAAATTGGCCATTTTCCATGCGGCGATAACCATCAAAGCCCAATAATAAACGACCATTAATATCCCAACGTTCGTTATTGCCATCAGCCCAATTAGTATTGGCACTACGGCGTACAGATGTCAGGCCATTACTGCGACTGGCGGCATCCATATTAAATTCCACGTCGCCATAAATTTTTAAATCGCCATATCCGGTTAAAGATAATTTCGGTGATTGGTTATCGGCTTTATCATTAACAGATTGTTCACTCACCACTTGAACCGGTGCCGTAGTCTGAGCGGGTTTAGGGGTGGTTTTAATCTGTTGGATTTCGGCTTCCGCAGTGGCAGCACGCTGTTCTGCAGCGATTAGACGTTGCTCTAATTGATTCAGACGTTGTTCCAAATCGCTACTCGTTGATTTATTCGCTGCTAATGCACCAGTAGAAATCGTCAGGCCGATAAATAAAGCCAAAGCTTTTCTTTTCATAATCACCTATATCCTTATATAGTTCATGAAACATTTATGAGAACAATTAATTGGGTGTGACTTATTACGTAATGCAAACAACACAGAATAATTACCATGAATGCAATTCGTATTTATATTGATAAACTAAATGCTTTGCTGTTGTGAATTAAATCAATTTCTTTTTATCATCTTATTATTTATTAAGGGGCAACCAATGGTTAATTTGCGAGGTAAATCCCATAAAGATTTTTAGCTATTAGTAACACCTGTACTTCACAATCACTGGTGCCACAAAATAACAACACTGTATTATCATTTTTTAGTAGTAATCCCCCAGGAAATATCACATCACTTAAATCTCTACGTTTTGCCTCTCCGGCCAGAAAATCATTCCGTTCAGCCATAATTCTGATTGGCGAACTTTGCCGCTGAGACACATCAAAACTAAAAGCTGCGGCGTAGTAATGGCGATTCCCTTGCTCATCGAAACAGGCAACATGCGCCAGTACCTCAACGCAGTTTGGTGCACTGAGCCACGCTTCGTTCACTCCGCACCACGACAACGCATCAACATGTTCCAGCAATTGCGCCTGTTCAATAACCTCCGGTGTAAGCTCTTCAAGCGTGTGGATAATTTTCCAGCCAATTTTGCCGCGCCCACCCAACGCACCTTGAGGACGGGTAAACAGCAGAATGCGCCCATCTTCTAAATCAACCAGCCGAATGTCTTTCATGCCCGGCGGACCATCGGCAAAATGACGCAACGAAGCGAGATCTTTACCGCGCCAAAAACGCGTTTTCCAGATCAGGGTCCGATCGCCAGGTGATGTGAAAGCCACTTCAACACCACCGAAAACCATCTCTCCGCCGACCTGGCAAATAAACGGATCCTGCAAATCAAAAACTGGCGCATCTTCCAGTAAATAAGCCGATTTAAAATTTTCCAGACGGAAAAAACGCACCTGTGAAAACTCACTTTCGCGAGCTTCAACACGCGCCGCCATTATCCATTGCTGTTGGTATCGGAACGGCTTCGTCGGGTTGTAAACATCAAACCCCGCCACGCCATGGAACTCTATTTTATGACACGCAAGACGGTAGGGACGGCGCTGGCGATAAGCCGCCAGCAGCGCGTTAACAGTGGGATTTTTCTTCATTCATGCCAGCCGTAAATGTTGCCAGAGTTCAGTCAATGGCAGCGTTGCCAGCGCCATACATTCATCCGCCGCGCCATACCAGACGTGCAGCGTGTCGTGCTTAATGAGCGCGCCGCAAGTAAACACCACATTGCCGAAGAACCCTTCGCGCTCATAAATTGCCTCAGGTTGCAGCAACGGAACCGGTGATTTTGCGAGGATCTTCGTCGGGTCGTTAAGATCAAGCAGCAGTGCGCCGAGGCAATAACGTTGGCTGGCATCAACACCGTGATAAATCGCCAGCCAGCCGCGATCTGTTTTCAGTAATGGGGCACCACCACCCGATTTACGGGCATCCCAAATATCCCCGGAAGCACCCAGTAAATGCCGATGATTACCCCAATGCAGAAGATCCGGTGATTCACTTAACCAGATTTCCGGCTTACCAAAGTGTTTCGGTGCCGGGCGGGTTAAGGCATAAAACTTGCCGTGAATTTTCTCAGGGAAGAAGCAAACATCACGGTTGTCCGGGCAGAAAATGACGCTCTGCTTTTCAACAGTCCGGAAGTCACGCGTCACCGCTAATGCGGTCGAGATGCCGTAACACGACACCGCCGAATAGTTGATATACCAGACACCGTCGATTTCAGTGATGCGCGGATCTTCGCAGCCAAACTGCTCATATTGATTATCCGGGAAGATAAACGGCTCACTATCAATAACGAATTCAATGCCATTACGGCTACGTGCTAACCGCAGATGGGACATCGAGGTTAAATAGACTTCGTCCGGCTGATCGATATTCACGATAGTGCGCGGGTCACTGTAGTCAAAACGTGGATCATTACGGTCAAAGATGCGTGTCGTACAAACCCATTTATCGCCCAGCTGTTCCAGTAAAGGCACATGGATTGTCTGCGGCGAATCACTAATTACGCTCTCGGCTACACGCAGTAGAAGAATAATTTCGCCGTTGAATTCAGTGACTCCAGCGTTGAAAACACACTCTACTTTCATTGACGGGTGCGATGGCTTGATATCTGCCGGTGTGATCAACGGGTTTTTGCTATTCCTTTCCATGAACTGTCCTCTTAATAACAATATGATTTTTTCCGAGCACTGACGCATCTTCGCCATACAACAGTTCCCCGGCGATTTCCCGGCCGGGGTTGCTGATTTCCATGCCAAAATTAATCGCCACCATCACCGTTTCGTCACCAAAGCGGCGGGCAAACCACAGGCATTGTTGAATGCATTCCAGAAACTGATATTCGCCATGCTGCAATGCCGGTGACTGATTACGCAGCAAGATAAGCTTTTGATAAGCATGAAAGATAGAATCTGGGTCGTCCTGCATCGCCCGCGCATTCACCTCGGGATAATTAGCGTTAACGGGTATCCATGGCGGGCATGATGAAAACCCGGCGTGCGGCGTATTCCGCCACTGACATGGAGAACGCGAACCATCGCGCGAATGTTGAATCGCCTGCACTAATGCCTGGCCTGGAGGTAGTCCGTCGGCCAGCGCGGAGTGGTAATGCGTGCGCCCCTGAATGTCATAAATTTGTTCCAGAGATTCAGGCACATAATCGGTCATACCATTCTCTTCGCCCTGGAAAATAAACGGCACGCCACGGGCGGTGATTTGCAGCGCCATCACAGCAATGGCGCGTGCAGTATCTCGCTCTGACTCACCAAACCGGCTGATCATTCGCGGCATATCGTGGCTTGAGAAAAACAGCGTCGGGACACCCGTTAACTGTTTTTCCATCGCCGTCAGTTGCTGATAAATCGCGGTGGCGGAAAAGGTTTTCTGGCTGCCGAGATTAAAGTTAAACACCACATCCAACAATTCGGGGCGCTGATAACGTTGCAGCACATCGAGGTCTTCGCTGCCCACTTCACCCACCAGAAAGTAGTCGCCTTGTTGACGGACATGGCGACATAGGCGCGCCAGTACCGCGCATAAACCAGGCTGATTAATATCGTTGAGGTGCTGCTGCTCACCTTCGCTTTGCGGGTTATCCGCCGTGATGCCGTCGGTGGTGAGGAAATTGATCACATCAAAACGGAAGCCATCAACGCCCTGCACTATCCAGAAATCGAGCATCTGCAAAATTTCCTGCTCGACGCGCGGATTGCGCCAGTTGAGATCCACCTGCTGCGGGGAAAATTTATGGAAGTAATACTGGCCGGTATCCGGCTCTTTGCTCCATGCCGGGCCAGAAAAGAATGATTGCCAATTATTGGGGGCGTCACTAAACAGAAAGAAATCACGCCACGGGCTGGCAGGATTGTTCCAGGCATCCTGAAACCACGGATGCAAAGACGAGACATGGTTAATCACCACATCAATAATCACTTTCATGCCCCGTTGATGGCACGCTTGCAGTACGGCGCCGAACGCCGCCATATCACCAAAACGCGGGTCTACAGCGCAGTAATCGCTGATGTCGTAGCCGTTATCGACCAGTGGCGAAGGGTAAAAAGGCGTTATCCACAGTCCTTTCACGCCAAGGCTTGCGAGGTAGTCTATTTTTTCCAGTAAGCCGTAAAAATCACCTAATCCATCATTATTACCGTCACGAAATGACGGTAAATAGACTTGATAAAAAACTGTCTCATTCCACCAATGGGAATTATCCATCTCCAGATCCCTATTATTTTAATGACAGCGACATTCCCTGCAGGAAATATTTACGGAACAAGATAAAGAGAATAACCACTGGCAACGTTTGCACTACGGCACCAGCCATCACCGGCCCGAGATAAACGCCATACGATTTGCTGAACGTTGCCAGTAATACCGAAAACGGCATTTTTTCTGCTTCGCGCATCACAATCAGCGGCCAGAGGAAGTTGTCCCACGCGCTGGAGAAGGTAAACAGCGCGACAATCGCCAGAATCGATTTATTCAGCGGCATCATCACGTGGCGCAAAATCCCCCATAAACTGGCGTGGTCTAATTTAGCGGCATAAATATAATCATTTGGCGTCCCTTTAAAGCTTTGCGACACCATGAATATTCCCCATGCGCTCATCATAAACGGCAGGATCATCGCCCCGTAACTGTTGATAAGCCCCAGCTCACGCATTAAGACAAACTGCGGAATAATGAACATGAATACCGGGAAAACCATCTGCACAATCAGCAAATTTTTAAATGCGCTTTTGCCACGGAACTGAATTTTCGCCACCGCATAACCTACCAGCGTCGAGGTTAACGTCACGCTGGCGGTAATGGTGATGGCAATAAACATCGAGTTAAACAGCGTGCGTAAAAAGGGTTTATCCGCGCGGGCGCTGTTATCAAAAAGAAAAGCATAGTTATCAAGCGAGAAGCGCCCATCGAATAACGCGGTGGTATAAATCTGCGCCGTATCTTTAAACGACACCACCACCATCCAGATAAACGGATATAGCCAGGTTATCGCCAGCGTCAGCATCGCCAGGTGAATCAATAAACTGAGCGGTTTAAATTTTTTCATCAGACGATCTCGATATTTTTTTCAAACATTCGACGCAAGATCCAAATAAGTGCAAAACTACAAGCCGCGACAATAATAGACATGGTTGCCGCCCAACTGGGTTTCATATTCTGGAAGGCGGCTTCATACATCACCACCATTGGTGTAGTGGTGCTATTGAGCGGGCCACCGCCGGTGATTAAATAAGGTTCGGTAAAAATGCCGAAGGCGACGGTAATTGCCAGCACCAGCACCATGATGATTTGCGCATTCATCATCGGCAGAGTGATGGCATACAGCTGTTTAAAGCGCCCGGTTTTATCGAGGATCGCCGCGCTATAAATATCTTTTGGAATTGCCATCATGCCGGAATATAAAATCAAGCCGTAATAGCCAACAAACTTCCATGTCACAATTAAAGCAATAGATAACATGGCGCAGTCTGGGTTAGTAAACCATGGGATGGCAAAACCAAGCCATTCGCGCAGAAATTCGTTTATCGGCCCGTATTCACTAAACAGCTTTGAAAACACGATGGAATACGCCACACCCGATGAGACATTCGCTAACAGAAAGCTCAAGGCAATAAACCCCTTGCCATATTTAATACGCTTTAATCCCGCGGCAAAAAGTAATGATGCAACTAACACTATCGGAATGTAATAGAGCAAGAAGCGCAGCACATTGAGCATTGATTTCCAGAATAATTCATCCTGCATCACGCCAATAAAGTTATACAATCCGTTAAAGCGAGGAGTGCCAATAAATTGCCATTGGGTCACGCTTAAGATGGCTAACCAGACAAACGGATAAAACCAAAACAACACGGAATAGCCGAGCCACGAGGAGGCCAACAGGCCCCCTAATGAAGAATCACTAATTCTTATTCTGCGCATAATAATTATTGCCCGAGCAACTTGTCAGTTTCAGCGGCAGACTGATTGAGTGCTTCTATCGGGGCGCTGCCAGAGAAGATAGTGCGTTCGATCATTTGCGTCATGCTGCGCTGAATTTCGCTGGTTTTGGTGGTCGCCGCTGGCGGTTGTGCATTCGCCACAAAGGCTGCAATCTGCTTTTCCACTGGGCTGTGGCCAAGATATGCGGTGAACAGACTGTTGGTGAGTAAGTCCTCACGTGCAGGTGGCATGCCGGTTAATTCCAGCCATTTCAGGTCATGTTCTGGCGCGTTAAATACCCACTGAATAAACTCCCAGGCTTCAGTTTGGTGTTTGCTGCTTTTAAACATCACCACGCCTTTGCTGTCTGCCAGGGTGTGAGGCTGAGGGTGCCCATCAGCGGTGACCATCGGGCCAATCTGGATACTTTCAAGAATGGTTGGGTATTGCTTGCGATAACGGGCGATATCCCACGGGCCACGCACCGATGCCATTACCTGGCCGGTGGCTAATGGATCATCTACGGCAGTGAAATCATAACTACTCCACTTATTGGCAAATATTTTCGCCATAAATGTCAGGACGGTTTCCCCTTGGGCATTATTGTATTGGGCTTTGTTATCAGCAATATAAGCTTGGCCATTGGTGGCGGCATAAAATAATGGGATGAAATCGAACCAGCGATCCCACCAGTTTTTTCCGGCGGTAAGTTGAATGGCATAACCTGATTTATCATCCGCACGACGCTGTGAAAGCGTATAAATATCCTGATACGTGGTTGGAACTTTGTCATAGCCATATTGCTTTAATAAGTCCATTCGCCACCAATAGACGATAGGATTAATGTAAATCGGCAACACATTTTTCTGGCCGTTAATTTCCCAGGCCGGAACAATTTTCCCCATATGGCGGTTTTCAATCAGTTGCGGGTAACCGGGTAATTTCGCCAGATCGATGAGCTGATCCATCTCATTCAGTTGGCTGGCAAAACCGATAAAAATATTACTCGAAATATCAGGTTCTGTTCTCGAAGCCAGTGCATTCATAATGGCTTCTTCAGAGCTGCTGGCTGCCGGAATGGTCGTGAATTCTACTTTGTGGTGCTCCGGTAAACTATTCCATTCGGTGACCATTGCATTCCAGAAAGCTTCTTCATTTTCATTCGGTGCAACCCACATTTTTATTGGTGTAGCGTCTTGTTCCGCTGTCTTTTCGTCATCCTGCCCGCAGCCCGAAATAACCATTGCTAATACAACTGGGGCTGTCCATTTAACCAGTGTAAAAATTTTCACTAGAAATTCTCCTTTGAAACAGTAAGCGCGCATCCTATTTTCACGCTAACACCAGGAATTTATGTTTAACGTTAAACAAGTCACAAAAACAGCTTTGTTTAACGTTAAACTCATGGCAAATTACGAAGTATGAAAAACAAAAAAAGACGTACTGAAGAAGATGAATGACAACAAAAAAGTAACCACCAAATCCATCGCAAAAGCATTAGGTATTTCGCATACCACCGTTTCTAACGCGTGGAACAACCCCGACAAACTTTCCGCTGAGCTACGGGGGAAAATTATTGAATATGCCGCTTCTTGCGGCTTTCAGGGGCCAGACAGACTGGGCCGGGCGCTGCGTACCGGCAAGTCAGATACCATCGGGGTGATTTTTAATGACTCAATGAGCTACGTGTTTATCGATAATCACGATCTCAATTTGATGAAAGGTATCGCTACGCAGTGCGAAAACCATGATATCAACCTGGTGTTGATTCCGTTAAAAAATAGCCAAAACATTAAAATAAAAACGATCAATACGCTGGTTGATGGTTATATTCTTAACGCCACCCACAATAATGATGAAGTTATCCAGCAGGCATTGGCGAAGAATATTCCTGTGGTCACTATCGATTTTTCTTTACCCGACCACAGCAGCGTGTCAATTAATAACCAAAAAGCGATGAACGAAATATGCAGTTATTTACTTAATAAAGGCCATCGCCGCTTCGGTATCATCTCCTTCCCATCACAAAAATCGGCTGCGGGTATGCGTTCACTTGAGCAACCCGTGAACGGCGATAACAGCGTGATGCTAACGCGTGTCAATGCCTGCCGCGATGTCTTTGCCGCTCATGAGATTGCCCTTAACGAATGCTGGTTGTACGAAACCATTCACAATGAACAACACGGTGCGCAGGCAGCAAAAATTCTGTTAACCGAGCACCCTGAAATTAGCGCATTAATTTGTTTATCTGACCGTTTTGCCGCTGGTGCAATCAATTATTGCGTCGAAAATAATATCGCTATTCCACAGCAAGTGGCGATTACGGGTTTCGATAATATTCCGGTAAATACATCAGGCATTCGTTTAACCACCATTTCTCAGCATGCCGAGGAAAAAGGGGCGATCGCCGTGAAGTTATTACTCGACGAAAATAATAAAACCCATTACGAGCTGGATTATCAATTTATTGAAGGAGCGTCAACGTGACGTTCTACTGATACGGGTTAATTTATGGATGAACTTAGCTGTTTCAAAGCCTACGATATTCGTGGTGAAGTGGATGTCACCATTAATCACGATATTATTCTGCGAATTGCACACGCTGTCGCCAGTTGGTTAAAACCCAAGCGCATGGTCATTGGCTGCGACAGCCGTCTGACGTCGGATGCATATAAACATATCCTGGCAAAAGAATTAACGCTGAGCGGTGTCGATGTTATCGATATTGGCATGGTGGGCACGGAAGAAGTTTATTTTGCTACGCGGATATTGAAAGCCGATGGTGGCATTCAAATTACTGCCAGCCATAACCCAGCCAATCATAACGGCATGAAAATTGTGCGTGAGCAAGCCCGTCCGGTCAGTAACGACAACGGGTTGCTGGAGATTAAAGCGCTGGCGCTGGCGAATGATTTTACTCAAGCGGCACAACCAGGGAGTTACCAGCGAGTTTCACATCGTGACGCCTGGATTAACCATCTGATGAGTTATATCACCACGCCGTTAAGCCGCCCGTTGCGAGTGGTGGTCAATGCGGGAAATGGCGCGGCTGGCCCCGCCCTTGAAGCCCTGGAAAACGCGCTGCGCAAAAGCCATGCGGCCATTGAATTCATCAAGTTATACGTTGAACCGGATGGCCATTTCCCTAATGGTGTGCCGAACCCAATGCTTGAAGAAAACCGCTATGACACGCGTGCGGCAATCATGTTACACCAAGCCGATTTAGGTATTGCCTGGGATGGCGATTTTGATCGCTGTTTTTTCTTCGACAGCCAGGGCGAGTTCATCGAAAGCTATTATCTGGTGGGGTTACTGGCAAGTGGGTTTCTTAACCAGGCTGCGGGTGAGAAAATTATTCATGACCCGCGCCTGACCTGGAATACACAACAAATCATCAGCCAGTGTGGCGGAATAGCGATTGAGTCCAAAACGGGTCATGCATTTATAAAAGATAAAATGCGCCAGGAAGATGCCATTTATGGCGGTGAAATGAGTGGTCATCACTATTTTCGCTCATTTGGTTATTGTGACAGCGGCATGATCCCCGCACTGTTAGTTTTTCAGTTATTGAATACCACCGCCAAAAATTTATCCGAACTAGTCGCCGAGCGTAAAAACCAATTCCCGATATCCGGCGAAATCAATATCACCGTTAAGAACCCTCTTGCCGTACTGGCACATATTGAAGCGAAGTTTTCAGCACAATGTGTGAGCCAATCCCATTGTGACGGCTTAAGCATGGAATTTGACACATGGCGTTTTAATTTACGCACCTCGAATACTGAACCCTTGCTGCGCCTGAATGTTGAAAGCCGTGGCGATCATGCGTTGATGAAGATGAAAACTTCGCTGCTGTTATCACTTATTGAATCGCTGTGAATCAATACGGAGAAAATGATGACCACTGTTACCCTAAAAAATATTAATAAAACCTACGAAAAAAATACCATCATCGAAAACCTGTCACTCGATATTCATTCCGGCGAATTTATTGTGCTGGTCGGCCCATCTGGCTGCGGTAAATCAACGTTATTGCGCATTATTGCCGGGCTGGAAAGTTTAAACAGTGGCTCGATAATCATCGGTGACCAGGATGTCACTGATTTACCTGCTGGTCAGCGTAGTCTTTCGATGGTGTTTCAATCCTACGCGCTTTATCCACATATGACGGTGCGCGAAAATCTCGCTTTCGGCCTCAATAATGTCAAAACACCGAAAGACGAAATTACGCGGCGCATTACGCAAGCCGCCAAAATGTTACAGCTTGAAGAGTTGCTCGACCGCCTGCCGCAGAATCTTTCTGGCGGGCAACGGCAACGTGTGGCGATTGGCCGCTCTACCGTTCAACAACCCAAAATCTTTCTGTTTGATGAACCACTGTCGAATCTGGACGCCGCATTGCGCGTTGAAATGCGCCAGGAAATTAGCCAGCTACACGGCAATTTGCACAATACGATGATTTACGTCACCCACGATCAGGTTGAAGCCATGACGCTGGCGGACAGAATTGTGGTGCTCTACAAAGGTAAAATTGAGCAGGTTGGTACACCTCTGGAGCTGTATAACCGGCCTGAAAACTTGTTCGTCGCCGAGTTTATTGGCACGCCGAAAATCAATATCTTGCCCGCGACGTTCCAGGGTAATGCGCTGCATATTGCCAACGATGTGATATTGCCTATGGCGAACCCGCCCGCAACGTTACAACAGGGCGATAAAGTGTTTATCGGCATTCGTCCGGAACACCTGCGCCTCGGCGAAGCGGCAGATTACCAGTTTCATGCCAGCGCCAAATTTACTGAACTTCAGGGTGATTCAACGCTGGTTTATCTGGATTTAGCCGGGCAATCGGTTTGCCTGAAATCCTTCCAGCAGCTCAATTTCACCAGTGGGACGGCGCTAACATTGGGCGTAGATGAAAAACATCTTCATCTGTTTGATGCACTGGGTAAGCGCCTGGCGCACTAAATACAGCTTCTGTTGTGTCGGGAAGCGCTTCGCTTACCCGACCTGCATGACTGCCGTTCTTTGAGTTATGTCACAATCATTCGACAACTTCTCCCCATTTGCGCTACATCAAGCTAGATTACTAACTCATCCGACCACATAATAATAATGACCCGCAGGAAGAGAATATGAGCTATCCGTCGCTGTTTTCCCCACTAGACCTGGGCTTCACCACGCTTAAAAACCGTGTGCTGATGGGTTCGATGCACACCGGACTTGAGGAGCACCCTAAAGGTGCTGACCGTTTGGCGGCGTTTTATGCCGAGCGCGCACGCCACGGCGTGGCGTTAATTGTCACTGGCGGCGTTGCCCCCTCGCCTTCTGGCGTCGGCGTGGAAAGCGGCGCGGTACTCAATGACGTAAGCCAGCTTGCCCATCATCAGATTGTTACCGATGCAGTGCACAAAGAAGGCGGGAAAATCGCCCTGCAAATCCTGCATACCGGGCGTTATAGCTACCAGCCAAACCCGGTCGCCCCTTCCGCAATCCAGGCACCGATTAACCGTTTTAAACCCCACGCCTTGAGCCATGAAGAGATCCTGACTTTGATCGAGGATTTTGCTCAGTGCGCAAATCTGGCACAGCTTGCCGGATACGATGGCGTCGAAATCATGGGTTCCGAAGGCTATCTGATTAACCAGTTTTTAGCGGCAAGAACCAACCAGCGCGATGACGAATGGGGCGGCGATTACCCTCGCCGCATGCGTTTTGCCATTGAAGTCGTCCGCGCGGTGCGTGAAAAAGTGGGAGCGAATTTTATTATCATTTATCGCCTGTCGATGCTGGATTTGGTCGATGGCGGCGGCACGTTTGAAGAAGCCGTACAGCTTGCAAAAGCGATTGAAAAAGCCGGTGCCACGTTAATTAACACTGGCATCGGCTGGCATGAAGCGCGTATTCCAACCATCGCAACACCTGTGCCACGCGGCGCATTTAGCTGGGTGACCCGCAAACTCAAAGGCCAGGTTTCTATTCCGCTTGTCACTACCAACCGCATTAACGATCCGCAAACCGCAGAAAAAATCATTGCTGATGGCGACGCCGATATGGTGTCAATGGCGAGGCCATTCCTCGCCGATGCGGAGTTTGTTTCCAAAGCCGAGCAGGGGCGCGAAGATGAAATCAACACCTGCATTGGCTGCAATCAGGCATGCCTGGATCAGATTTTCCTCGGCAAAGTGACTTCATGCCTGGTCAATCCCCGCGCCTGCCATGAAACCAAAATGCCGATTGTCCCCGCTTCCGTGCATAAAAATCTGGCGGTAATTGGTGCTGGGCCTGCCGGGCTTGCTTTTGCGATCAATGCCGCAGCGCGTGGCCACAAAGTGACATTGTTTGATGCAGCCTCTGAAATCGGCGGCCAATTTAATATCGCCAAGCAGATCCCCGGCAAAGAGGAGTTTTACGAAACACTGCGCTATTACCGCCGCATGTTGGAGCTGACCGGAGTGGAAGTTTGCCTGAATCAATACGTCACCGCGCCAATGCTCGAAGAATACGACGAGATTATTCTCGCCTGCGGGATCGAGCCACGCATGCCGCTTATCGACGGTATTACTCATCCTAAAGTATTGAATTATATTGATGTGTTGCGTGAAAAAGCGCCAGTGGGTGACCGCGTGGCGATTATCGGTGCTGGCGGTATTGGCTTTGATACCGCGATGTATCTAAGCCAGGAAGGAGAATCCACCAGCCAGAATATTGCTGAGTTTTGCGTGGAATGGGGCATCGACACCAGCCTGCAACACGCAGGAGGATTGCGTCCAGAAGGCGCTCATCTGCATAAAAGCCCGCGCCAGATTGTAATGCTGCAACGCAAAACCAGTAAGCCAGGTGAAGGTTTAGGTAAAACGACAGGCTGGATTCACCGCACCACGCTGCTGGCACGAGGTGTCAAAATGCTGGCGGGCGTAACTTACGAACGCATTGATGATGAGGGTCTGCACATCACGGTTGGCGGTGAGCCGCAAACGCTGAAAGTCGATAATGTGATTATTTGCGCCGGGCAAGATTCGCGCCGTGAATTGACGCAACCGCTGCAAGAATTAGGGAAGACGATACATTTGATTGGTGGAGCAGATGTGGCGATGGAGCTGGATGCCCGACGCGCAATCGCGCAGGGCACCCGTTTAGCGCTGGAAATTTAGAGCTAAACGTCGGATGACGCTGCGCTTATCCGACCTACAGGCCAGGTTTTGTAGGGTGGATAAGCGATAAACGTCATCCACCACTTTTAGCAGAAGTGACCAAACGCTTAGCGAAGACGGCCCAGCTTCACGGATTTTAGCACCACAAATTTCTTGTTGGTCGCAACCGTGTCGCAGTTACCGAAGATTTTCTTCAGCTTGTGGTAGTAATCCAGATGGCGGTTAGCAACGATGTACAGCTCACCGCCATTTTGCAGGCAACGACGGGCGTGGTGGAACATTTCCCACGCCACCTGATCGGTCAACGAATGTTGCTGATGGAACGGTGGGTTGCACAGAATCGTGTTAAAGCGATATGGCTCAACACCTGACAACGCGTTGTTGATCATAAATTCGCAGCGATCCAGATTTTCCGGCATGTTGGTTTCAACATTCAGGCGGCTTGAAGCAACGGCCATCGGTGATTCATCAACAAATACCACTTTTGCTTCTGGGCTTTGCTCCAGCAAGTGCAGGCCAATCACACCGTTACCACAACCTAAATCGACAATTTCGCCTTCCAGGTTAGTTGGCAGGTTTTCAATAAAGAAACGAGCGCCAATATCCAGGCCAGTGCGGGAGAATACGTTGGCGTGGTTGTGAATCGTCCACGGCGTACCTTCCAGTTTCCAGCTCAGGGTTTCTGCGGCTTCTTTCAACACGGGTGCATTGAAAGTACAGTTGATGAGACGCGCTTTTTTCCAGGCCAGAGTGGTCGTGGTAGGCCCAAGGATCTTTTCAAACAGCTCAATGGTTGAGTTGTGAATGTCGCGTGTTTTCGCACCCGCGATAATACGTGTTTCTGGGGTCACGACACTGTGCAGCGAGCGCAGTTGTTGTTCCAGTAATGCCAGCGTTTTAGGGATCTTAATCAGAACCACTGCTGGAGCTTCTGGATATTTTGCAGTGCTATCAAGAAACGTGACGCTGGATTCAACGATGCCGTTCTCGCGCAAGTTCTCACGGATAGCCAGTTCGCTAAGATACGAGTCGCTGATGCTGTACGGCTTGTGTTCAGCCAGCACGCAAGACAGCGCCCCGAAGTTATCGTTAAAAATCAGGACCGGGCCACTGATTTCGATTTCGTCCAGTTGCTGCAAAAGATAATCATCGGCAGCTTCCCACGCCTGTAGTGGGTTAACGTCATCCGTTTCTGGAAAACGTTTTAGTGTCAGTGAACGGAAACCGTTGTCTAATTGGCTCATCGGCCCTCCTGGATGGTAAAATTTCGGCGTAATCCCCGAATGGGGGCGTGAGTATACCCTTTTTTTTCCAAAAACTGCGCAACTGCCTTTTGAAAGACTTCGAGCAAGCGAGAACTATGAGCAATTTAACTTATTTACAGGGCTACCCAGAGCATTTGCTCTCTCAGGTTCGCACGCTGATTGCGGAACAACGTCTGGGCGAGGTCCTGCAAAAACGCTATCCAGAAACGCATAACATCACTACCGATAAAGCGTTGTATGCCTGGACGCAAGAGATTAAAAACCAGTATCTGCGTAATGCGCCGCCGATTAATAAAGTGGCTTATGACAGCAAAATTCATGTGCTGAATAATGCGCTGGGTTTGCATACTGCCGTGTCGCGCGTGCAAGGGAACAAGCTAAAAGCCAAAGCTGAAATTCGCGTGGCGACAGTATTTAAAAATGCGCCAGAAGCCTTTTTGCGCATGATCGTGGTGCACGAGCTGGCGCATTTAAAAGAGAAAGATCATAACAAGGCGTTTTACTCGCTGTGCTGCCATATGGAGCCGCAATATCACCAACTGGAGTTTGATACGCGGCTTTGGTTAACGCAGATGGCATTGAGCGGGCAGGCGTGATCGGAAAAAATGGTGGATGACGCTGGCGCTTATCCACCCTACAAAATCACGTTCAATGCTCTAACTTACTTTATCCCGGCAAATACTGCGGCAATCGCTACTGCACCTGGATCCTTCACCCCTTTCAGATTCTCGCTGTTTACATACGACGAACGCCCGGCATTAGCTTTCTGCATTTTCGCCGTGGCTGCTGCACCAGCTTCCGCGGCTTCTATTGCAGCAGACAAATCCTGATTTTTTAATGCTTCCAGTGCTGGCTGTAACGCGTCAATTAGCGTGCGATCACCCAGTTCTGCCCCACCGTAGCGTTTCATTTGTCCAAGGCCAAATAGCAAGGCATCGACAAGTGGCTGCTTTTTAGCGACTTGCTGCCCGCTCGCAGTGAAGAAAATCGACATCAGTACGCCACTTGAGCCACCCATCACCGTTGCCAGGCGTTCGCCGATTAATTCCAGCAGCGCCGCTGGGTCATTTAATGGCAGTTTGCCGTCATCGTTAAGCTGTGCAATGTCGCGTGCCCCCTGTGCAAACGTGGAGCCAGTATCACCATCTCCGACTTTGGCATCCAGCGCATTCAACGCTTTTTCCTGTGCGATAAGCGTATTCGTAATATTCGCCACCAACGTTTTAACGTCCGCATTTTCTGACGGCTTCGCCGATGATTCGATACGTATCACACTGTGTTTCCGCTTTGGCATCGCGTGGAGTTTTACCACCGGGCACCAGCCTGCCGTTTCCACATCTGCATGCAATGCTTTGATAAAACGATCATTTAGCACTATAGCGGACAGTGAAAATCCTTTCATATCCAATGCAGTGACCAGTGGTGCCGGGCCAATCAAATAATCGATCTGGTCTTTTAATTCTGAATGCACCAACTCTTTGGTAAGAATGGCCATTTCCAAAGACGATACGCCGCCAAGATTGTTAACCAGCACTGCCAGTCTTGCGTCGTTGCCGGTCTTTTTACGCAAATGATTCACCAGAGTAGCAATCGTCTTCTGGCTGTTTTGGCTATCCAGTGTACTGGCGCCTGGCTCACCATGAATCCCCATACCTAGCTCGAGATGCCCGCCTTTGATGCGCCCTTCTTCTTCATTTTGGTCCGGAAGGTTGCAGGTTTGCATGGCGACACCCATGCTGGCAATGCTATCGCAGGCACTTTGCGCGATGTCTCGAACATCGCTCAAAGACTTGCCTTGTTCTGCGGCAAAGCCCGCAATTTTATGCACCAGTACCGTTCCGGCAATGCCGCGTGGCTGTTTGTTATCGGGAAGCGAAATATCATCGCCAACGATCACCATCTCCACTTTGAGACCGTGTTTTTTGGCCTTCTCCGCCGCAAGCCCGAAATTAAGACGATCGCCAGTGTAGTTTTTGACGATAAGCAAACAACCGCGATCGCCCGTGACCGCAACAATCGCGTTTAAAACCGCATCCACGCTTGGCGAGGCAAACAAGTCCCCACATACCGCAGCGGTTAGCATCCCTTTGCCAACAAAGCCTGCGTGAGCCGGTTCATGCCCCGAACCGCCACCTGAAATAATCGCCACTTTGCTCTTATTCCAGTCTTTGCGTACCACCACACGTATAGCGGGATCGGTATCTAAACGGGTCAAATTACGAAAACGAGAACTGATGATCACACCTTCGATGGCATCGTCGACCATTTTCTGACGGTCGTTAAAGAAGAATCTGGACATGGCTTCCCAATAATAAGTAATACATATGCAAAGCATAGCCTTTGCTGCGAGGATCTGCGCAAACCAGGATTTTGGCGGGTGACGTTCCGTATGCGCTTGCTATGCTTATGGAAATATCGCCACAGGAAATCATCATGATTGCACCACTGCTGATTGCCAGAACCACTGAACAAGAACTGCATTTACTGCCCGGCATGGCAAACCGTCACGGGCTGATAACCGGGGCGACCGGCACCGGTAAAACGGTGACGTTACAAAAGCTGGCTGAGTCGTTTTCAGAGATTGGCGTACCGGTATTTATGGCGGATGTGAAAGGTGACCTCACCGGTATTGCGCAAGAAGGCGTGGAGTCTGAAAAGCTGCTCGCACGGCTGGCAAAAATTGGTGTGACTGACTGGTCACCGCACAAAAACCCGGTGGTGCTGTGGGACATCTTTGGCGAAAAAGGCCATCCGGTACGGGCGACTGTTTCAGATCTTGGCCCGCTGTTACTCGCCCGCCTGCTTAATCTCAATGAAGTACAGTCTGGTGTGCTACAAATCATCTTCCGCATTGCGGATGATCAAGGCTTGTTGCTGCTCGATTTTAAAGATTTGCGCGCCGCGACGCAGTACATCGGCGATAACGCAAAATCGTTCCAGAACCAGTACGGCAATATCAGCAGTGCTTCTGTCGGTGCCATTCAACGTGGGCTTTTACAGCTCGAACAACAAGGTGCTGAGTATTTCTTTGGCGAACCGATGCTGGATATTAAAGACTGGATGCGTACCGATGCCAACGGTAAAGGCATTATCAATATTTTATCTGCCGAAAAGCTGTACCAGATGCCGAAACTGTATGCCGCCAGTTTGCTGTGGATGCTTTCAGAAATTTATGAACAACTACCAGAAGCTGGTGACCTGGAAAAACCAAAACTAGTGTTCTTTTTTGATGAAGCGCATCTGCTATTTAACGACGCGCCGCAAGTGCTACTGGATAAAATCGAGCAGGTTATTCGTTTGATTCGTTCCAAAGGCGTTGGGGTGTATTTTGTTTCCCAAAACCCGTCGGATATTCCAGATACCGTACTGGGGCAGTTAGGTAATCGGGTCCAGCATGCGCTACGCGCCTTTACACCGAAGGACCAGAAAGCAGTAAAAACGGCGGCACAAACCATGCGAGCCAACCCTAAATTCGATACTGAGAAAGCGATTCAGGAGCTTGGGACTGGGGAAGCATTGATTTCTTTGCTGGACGAAAAAGGCAGCCCAACGGTAGTCGAGCGCGCCATGGTAATTGCACCTTGCTCACGCATGGGGCCTGTCACTGAAGATGAGCGTAACGGGTTACTGAACCATTCACCGCTATACGGCAAATACGATGAAACGGTCGATCGTGAATCCGCCTATGAACGATTACAACAGGGTGTGCAAGCCGCAGGTGAGCAACAAAATGCACCGCCTGCAAAAGGCGAATCTGTTGCGGTAGATGACGGTATTCTTGGCGGACTGAAGGATATTTTGTTTGGAACCACAGGGCCGCGTGGTGGCAAAAAAGACGGTGTGGTGCAAACCATGGCCAAGAGTGCAGCACGCCAGGTGACTAACCAAATTATTCGCGGAGTGTTGGGCAGTATTATGGGGGGGCGTAAACGGTAATATCTACACGTTAACTATCTATACCCAAAATAATTCGAGTTGCAGCAAGGCGGCAAAAGAACAACAAATTTGTCTGGAACAAATTTGAACGCTGCTTGCAGCGTCCCCAAAGGGGTAAGGCCCAAGGATGGGCCGCATAACCCCCAGGAGCTTACATAAGTAAGTGACTGGGGTTTGTGAGTGCAGCCAACACAGTTGCAGCTTGAAGTATGATGGGTATTAGCCGGAGCGCTTCATCATCAACCATAGACTGATTAAGAAGAACGTTGCACTAGGTAGCAACGCACCCAAAATCGGCGGGATGCTGTACACAAGGCTGAGAGGGCCAAAGATTTGGTCGAGCACGTAGAACACAAAACCAAAGCTGATACCGGTGACAACTCTCACCCCCATCGGCACGCTACGCAGTGGGCCAAAGATGAACGACAGTGCCATTAACATCATTACCGCAACAGAGAGTGGCGCGAAGATTTTGCTCCACATATTGAGCTGATAACGCCCGGCATCTTGTCCGCTGGCCTTAAGGTACTTCACGTAGTTGTGCAGACCGCTAATCGATAGCGCATCAGGGTCGAGTGCCACAACACCCAGTTTGTCTGGGGTTAAGTTAGTTTTCCACTCGCCACTAACCGTCTGTGAGCCAGTAATTTGTTTCGTGTCGGTGAGGTTAGATTCATCAACCTGAGACAGTCGCCATACTTTATGCTCCACATCGTATTGTGCTGATGCGGCATATCGAACTGATTCGAGGCGTTTTTCTTTACTGAAACTGTAAATGCTCACACCGGCGAGGTCGTTGTTACCTTTCACACGTTCGATATAGACAAAGTTGTGGCCATCTTTTGCCCACAAACCTTGCTGGGTCGTCAGCAAAGAACCGCCGTACATCTGTTGCGCACGGTAGTTACGCGCCATTTGTTCGCCTTGCGGTGCCACCCATTCACCAATGGCCATAGTCAGCAACACCAGCGGAATAGCCGTTTTCATTACGGCCAAGGCAATCTGCATGCGGGTAAAACCGGAGGCCTGCATAACCACCAGCTCACTGCGCTGTGCCAGCATCCCTAACCCTAACAACGCACCGAGAAGTGCGGCCATCGGGAAGAAAATCTGGATGTCTTTTGGAATGCTAAGGACGGTATATATCCCCGCCCCCATCGCCGAATAGCTGCCCTGACCGGCCTTTTTCAACTGGTCAACAAACTTAATAATGCCCGACAGCGACACCAGCATGAACAATGTCATCATGATGGTGGTGAAGATGGTTTTACCGATATAACGGTCGAGAACACCAAACATTTATGCCGCTCCTCGTGTTTTGCTAAAGCGTGCACGTAGCTGGCGCATCGGCACCGTATCCCACACATTGAGCACCACTGCGATGGCAAAATAGACCAGGTTAACCAACCACATCCATAGCATTGGGTCGATTTTCCCTTTCGCCGCATTCGATTTCAGAGAAGTTTGCAGCAGGAAGAAGACCAAATACAACAACATGGCTGGCAGCATTGAAAGCACACGACCTTGTCGCGGGTTCACTACGCTTAACGGAACAACCATCAATGCCATGATAAAGACGGTCACTATCAGCGTAAGACGCCAATGTAATTCAGCTCGCGTGTTAGGCGCATCGCTTGCCCACAAGGCTCGCGTGTACATTTGACTGGAGTCATCGGGATCAAGCGCGACCGACTGGTGCCCAACAATCGCCTGGTAATCCTGGAAGTCTGTAATACGGAAATCACGCAGCAGTGCGGTGCCTTCAAAACGAGTGCCCGTATTGAGCGTCACCACCTGGGAACCATCTGGCCGCTGTGACAAATGGCCGGAATCCGCAACAACGACGGATGGACGCGCATTACCTTTCGGACGCAATTGCGCCAGGAAAACATCGTTGAAGCTTGAACCGTTAACACTCTCAATGAACAGCACTGAGTTGCCATCGGTCGCTTGCTGGAATTGCCCTTGAGCCAGTGCAGCCATGCCTGGGTTAGCTTTGGCTTCCGCCAGCACTGCATCCTGGTGGCGTGAAGACCACGGGCCGAGCCACATCACGTTGATGGTAGCAACAGCACCGGTAAAGAGTGCGAGGATCATTGCAGCTTTGATCAGCACCGCTTTACTCAAGCCACAAGCATGCATTACCGTAATTTCGCTTTCGGTATACAGGCGGCCAAAGGTCATGAGTAACCCAAGGAAAAGGCTAAGAGGCAGGATAAGTTGCGCCATTTCAGGCACGCCCAGCCCTAAGAGAGAGAAAACGAGATTTGTCGGAATATCGCCGTCAACCGCTGCCCCAAGAATCCTGACTAGCTTCTGACAAAAGAAGATCAGCAGCAGGATGAAGAGGATCGCAAGTTGGCTTTTGAACGTCTCCCGAACCAGATATCTTATGATAATCACATTAAATACGCCTGTGAAAACGAGTCTTTTTGCAGGAAAATTGCTTGTTTCATCGCTTATACGTCATTTATTCTCTTGAGTCGTCGAAAACAACGCTAAGATTAAGAAGCTCAGCATGTTTCTGG
>Ga0105244_10001139_pt1 | contig 22045 bp, 15 predicted proteins | sample KBSM44metaG_FD_80423 | JGI IMG/M metagenome (GOLD analysis project Ga0105244, IMG submission 80423) | Miscanthus rhizosphere microbial communities from Kellogg Biological Station, Michigan, USA - KBS M4-4 metaG | ecosystem: Host-associated > Plants > Roots > Rhizosphere > Soil | place... | reverse complement strand
GTCGTTTGCAATTTTTGCAACTTCAACAGCTCTTTTGGGATCTGCAATCGCCTGAATCGCTGGTGCATTTAAAGAAATGATTGAGTATTCAATACCCGTTTCATCCATGCGGCGTAAACGTTCACCTGTTATGTCTAGTAACTGGCTACGCTTAGTTTTCCAAACATCTGGTACAAAGAATCGTTCCGAATCACCAAGTGTCTCTTGAATTGCAAAATGTTCTTCTAAAGCAATCTTCCCTTTCATTTACGACTCCATAATTTATTAAAGGTATAGACGTAGCTTAGGTGGATCAAAAGAACACGAGAACATTAATTATGGAAACTTAACTTTCATTTTATGAAAGTTAAATTAGCTTTGATCGACTTGGACATTGCTAGCAAATATTAATTAAACGATATGTAAAATAGATAAGTGATTTTCAAATAATGCCTGTCTGTGTCCATGATAGAAATTCAGGCATTAAAAAAGCCCTGAAACTGTTAAATTTCAAGGCTTTATTAAGTTTCATGATACATCGTATAACTAAGTGACAGATCATGATTTACAAATTTGGTGGAGATGGCGGGAGTTTAATTAAAGCCTTAACCCATTATATATGTTAAATATTTATTGTCTAGGATATGTATTGTGTAACTTCTGTGTAACACACCACTTTGATAGTTAATGATTTTTTGTGACAGTTTAAAACTTATTCTGAGTTAGGTTTCCGATTTCCGAATTGAACTCAGATCCTCTTCCTTAATTTTACCATCATTTCCTCACTATTAAAGCAAAACATTATAAAAACAAAACGTCTTACTCTGACTCACCTTAAGATATATATTTTGAATCACTTACCAAAATTTCCACCAAGCTTTATGAGGCCAATTAGCACAAGGGTCAGGTAATAAACCGTGAATTTTGACAAATTCATCTTCTACAAGTTTTCCATCTTTATTTTCATCTAGATATTTAAATAATTTAATGTTTTTATCTTTGCCTTGAAACCGTCTATCATCTGGCCAAGAATATGGTTCAAAATCTTTAACCTTTAGAAATTCATTAAGTTCAAAAGTACCATTTTTATTTGAATCATAGATTTTATAAAATTTCTCCCAGTCTAATGAAGTCGGATCACAGGCATGACTGAAGCTTGAAAGTACACTACAACTGAGAATCAGAATACAGATTATTTTTTTCATTTGTTTTATCCCATCTTTAATTAGCTTTGATTATATAGACAAATTGATTTAGGAAAAATCATTTAAAGAAAGCTATTTAGCGACAGTATCAATAATCCAAAGTGTAATTTCTTTCCCCTACCCTGACTCTATCTTTAGGAGATTAAAATAAGGAGTCATTTATAGGTAAAAGATCCTTTAGGGTTTCGCGTATGCTGTATTATTATTATTTTTAGAATTACTATTTGAGAAAATAACGATGGAAATAGATCATATTTTTATATGTACCGAATATAATGCTCCGGCTGCTAACTTACTAAAATCATTTGGTTTAACAGAAGGTTCATCTAATACTCATCCAGGACAGGGGACAGCTAATCGTAGATTCTTTTTTAAAAACTTCTTTATCGAATTAATATGGTTAGAGGATGCTGATGAAGCCAAGAGTATGGTAACAGCTCCAACAATGCTTTATGACCGACTTACATTAAAAAGTAGAGATGTCTCACCTTTTGGTGTTTGCTTCAGGCCTAATAACCAGACGGATAGAGCTGTAAAATTTCCAAGCTGGATTTATAAGCCAAATTATTTACCTGATAGCTTAGAAGTCAATATTGCTAAAAATACCTCATTATTGGAACCAATGTGGTTTTTTCTATCATTTGCCTCAAGACCAGATTTAGCCACAGAACCTAAAAGACAGCCCTTAGATCACTTAATTGGATTATCTGAAGTAACCACTATAGAAATAACAATTCCCAATTCTGATAAAAACTTTAGTCTTTCCGATCTACAACAATTTGGGATACTTAATATTATTGATGGATCACAACATTTATTAGAAATTACTTTTGATTATGGGAAACAGGGGCTTACTCATGACTTTAGACCAGATTTACCAATGATTTTTAAATATTAAATCTATCAATTTAACAAGTTTGATATTAAATAAATTAGCCCTCAACTAGAGGGCTTTCACACAAATACCCACACTCACATTTGTGTTGATGGTGTGGGCTGTGCAGCCTGATAGAAATAGGCACAACATAAAAATAGACAGCTTCATTAAACTGCCTTTTCAAATAATTTACGTTCTTTTGTACGACGGTTAACAAGTCCTTGCATAACCTTGCCACCTCCCTTGTTCCATCGATCAAATTGAGCTGCGGCACCTTTATAATCTTTTTCATTTAACTTTTTAAGTAATGTTGATCTTTTAAATGCATTACTACTAATCGGGGAATGAACAGCACTCTGAATTCACAGTGAACTTTCAAAGTGTAAATTAGCAAAAAGTATGATTTCTTTGCCCTACCCTGATTGAATTTTTAAAATTTCGAATAAAGTATCGTTTGGTCATTTAAATGAATATTTACCTAAAGTTTAATATAAGATAAATTTTGTTAATTAAAATTAAATTTTCATTCACTCTTCTACTCAAAAACTTTCGTCGAATTCTATTAAAATTTATAAAAATGTATAATAATTAGTCTTTATATTTCTAACTTTATGGATAACTAATTTTGAGTACAATCATAAAACGTAAAACAACTATGCTTTTACATCAAATTGAAGAGTCTCTTGGTAGTTTTGTATTAAATAATGGTGATGTGGAGTCACTAAATCTTGATCAATTAGAAAATATTTATAAGAGAGAAGTTGATAAAGGGCGTATATTTAACAAGAATTCAATTAAAGACGTTGTTGAAGCAACCTATTTAGATGAGTTATTTGGTTTTGCTTTAGATATAGCTCATGATAGCAGCTTAATAGACTCTATTAACTATCTTTATTCATTATTTCATCATCTTGACATTTATGAGATCAGAAATGCTATTTCACATCCTAATAGACCTTTTTGGGATTGTTATTGGTACAGAGTAGCAGCTATTGCGAGTGATCCTGTTAATGAAGTTTTAGGTCTACAGAATATTAAAGAGGCATTGGAACTTATTGAGGAGGGTACTATTAATGACCCTCCAGAAGATTGGATTAGTAAAATTATTTGGCAAATTCCTAATAATTTGCCAGATCACTTTGATCATGGTGTAACAGGACTAATTGGTCGTTCTAAAGAATTGGCTGATCTAAAAAAATACATCACCAATCCAAGAATAAATACAATTGCTTTAGTTGCACCAGGTGGGGCAGGAAAAACTGCTCTGGCATTAGATTTTTTGAATACAATTATTTCTACTCCTAATTTTTCAAAAATATTAGATGCAGTTATTTTTATAACTATGAAAACGGAAAAGCTAACATCAAACGGAGTAATTCCCTTAGATTCAATACAAACATTAGATGAACTGAAAGAAAATATTAAAGACTCTCTTAATACTATTTATGATAAACAATGTGAATCTTTTTTAGAAATCGTAAATGAACTTAAGGATGAAAAGATTCTTCTTTGTCTCGATAATTTAGAAACATTACTTAGGGAAAAACATGATTCTTTTGAAGACTTTAATAATGAATTACCTCCTTCTTGGCAGATTTTAATTACAAGTCGAATAGTTATACCTAATGCCACCATTTTAAGTCTGGATGCTTTAAAAGAGAACTCAGCTATTCACTTAGCTCGTACATATTCTTCCAAACGAGGGATGCAACCTTTACCTGAAGATGCTTATCTTCAACTAACGAAAGGTTGTTTTTATAACCCTCTAGCAATTCGTTTAACTATCGACCTCTTACTTACAGGAAGAGATATTCCTAGTTCTTTAAATGTCGCAAACAAAGAAATTGCGGAGTTTTCATATAATAATTTAATTAATGTTCTGAGTGAAAATTCCATAGCAATATTAGAGGCAATCTTTGTCGAGGATATTTCAACAAGGTTATCTTTATGTGAATTATTAAGTAAATCTATTGATGAAATCTCATCAGCAGTTGGAGAGTTATCTAGAACAAGTCTAATAAGTAGGACATCTTCTGATGAAGGTGAATCATATAAATTAAGTGATTCTGTTAGAGATTTATTACTTATTTCTCCTAAAAATATAAATATTCGTAGCACTGTACAAGACTTAATTTTAAAACGCAGAAATCTTTCAAATGAGATTGATATTAGACAGAACGAAAAAGATATTCCTTCTTGGCATTCAGACTATATTCCAAATGATACTAATCAAAGTCTAAAAATATTAGTAACTAAAGTAAACTCAGGATTAAGAAAAAACTCAAGAAATGCAGAAGTAGCTATAAGCCTATTTAGACAATTAAAAGATGCACAACATATATATGAAAGTAATGATCTATATCATCGTTCATTCGGAAGAGTCCTTGAAGTATTAAAAGATTATAATTTAGCTGAAGATGCTTACAAAAAAGCTATAACCTGTAATCCAGACAACCCTGTAGCCTATTATTTATTAGCTAGATTATATCATTCAACAAATCAGTTTGAAAATGCAAAAGATACATATCAAATATTGATTGATAAAGGTTTTACAGGAAATGATTTAACTTTAATTCCGTTCGGAAAGAGCATTTACACTGGCTATTTTTTAGCCTTATTATATTCTGGAAAGTATGATGACGTATTCGTTTTAACTGAAAACTGGAAAGAGGCTGCATCATATCGCTCTACATTAGGAACATTTAGAGCTGGTGCTTGGAAAAGAAAAGCTGAATCTTCAGTTGAAGATGATCCAAAGCAAACTATTGATGCACTGTTTAGGGCTTCTCAAATACTCTCTGACGTTTTTAGAACAGATGGATATTCTCGAGTTGCCAATAAGCAAGCTATTAAAATATTTGAAGAAATTGAATATTGTTTATCAAGAGCTGTTTATTACTCAACAGATTCAGAAAAATGTGATCGTCTTTTAATGTTTGTTTTTAATAATATTTTCGAGATAGATCAGCTTGACAAAAATAGTGATTTATCAATCTTAATTAATAAGCTTATTGACTTAAATGTTCCTAATAACATTTTTAAGAATAATATTTCTATGAAATCTGATTACGAACAGAATGAGGAATGTTTTAACGATCATATTCGTGTAACAATTACTAATCGACCAAAAGAAAAAGTAGGCTTTCTTTTTGCTCAAAATAAAGAAGGTCAGGACTTCTTTTTACATTATGATAGTTTGAAAAATGGTTCTTGGAAAGATTGGCTTCAACTATCTTTGAATCAAACTTTATATATTAAATATGAAGGAAAAGGTAGTCCTGGAAAGGCTATTAGAGCTAGTGAAATTTATTTAGCTTCTTAAAAAATTAAGGCACCTAAATAGGTGCCTTAATTTTATTGCCCCAAGCAATCTATCTTTAGGTTGTTTGGCTTAGTTAGTTGATAGATAGTTAGTTAGTTAGTTGATAGATAGTTAGTTGATAGATAGTTAGTTAGTTGATAGATAGTTAGTTAGTTGATAGATAGTTAGTTAGTTGATAGATAGTTAGTTGATAGATAGTTTTATAAAAATAAAAATTATTTTTTACATTTATAACTTACTTTTTCACTGAATACAATTTTTTTATCAAAAATAATATAATTAAGCTCTCTACCTTAAAGATAAAGCTTAGTAATATTATATTATTCGGAATTTCAAAGATAGAATTTTCAATAAAATCAATGGCAATTTAACATAACTGGCGTTATGAAATTCACTCCTCAATCAGAAAGTCATGCCTCTACTAAGCTTTCAACATCAACTGCATGTCTATAAAATGATTTCATTAAAAGTACTTGACAAACAGTTGTTTGCAACTATGAGCTACTTTAACAAGCTGTCAGCGCTATGTTTCATGCTAGATCTCAGGTGAATGTAAATTATTCATTGCTCATAAATTGGGTTCAATAAAAACCGCCTTTCGGCGGTTTTGTTTACCAATCATTAGATTGAGATTTTTGGTTTAAATCAGTTTTATATTGTTGGACAACATCTTTGAGTTTTTCTGTAATTCTCTGTTGGTGTTCTAAGATATTGATAGGTCTTTCAGAACCAAGATTGTTAATCCCACCACGAACATATGTTCCTGAAGTTGCTGTTATGTCAGATATAGATAACCTGGCTTTATTATCTTTTACATCAATTTGGATTGTAAAATTAACTTTATCATTACCAAAGGCCCCACAATCTATGAAACCTTTGCACGGAAATTGTATATTACCTTTACCTATGATACTTCCAGTTTCAGGGTTCTGATATTGAATAACACTATTAGCTGATTTGAAAGATTTAGCTAACCAAACTTTAGAACCCTCATAAATTTGATCTTTATTTTTTCCATCTAAGCTAATTACTTCAACTACATTCTGCATAGGTTCTGTTGTTGGAGTTAATGCTAAAATACTACCTGATACGATCAAACCTGAAAAAAACAAAACAATTTTACTTTTATTCATATTAAGCCCAAAGATTAGTTTTGGATAAAAATAGCATTCGGATACAAGAGAAACCACTCGAAAATCCTTTGTTTTAGCTATTTACTGCTTTATTAGCTTCTGCAATATTGTAAGCAACCCATTCCAAGAATTCAGCTTTATTACTGAATTTAGCCTTTTCATCTTGAGGAGTGAATTCGTAAGTTTTTGACCCATCCTGTTTATGAGTACGTACTTTTCTATCCTTCCACCAATTTTGGTCTATGAGTGCTGAATTAGAGGAAATAAAGTTGCTCAAAGCTAATCGTCGAAGAAAATTATCGACATTGCTTTTAGCATCAATTTGTTCACTGTTAATCTCATCCGAGTCAATAAAGGATAGATACTCATTTTCAAGATTCATAAATTTACTCTCTTTGTTCTTTAGCTTTTTTTCTTTCAAAAGTGATTTTTTTTCACTCGATTCTAATAACAAATGTCTCCCACTTTCGAAATTAGAAATGTCATCTTTTTTAATAACAACAAATGTAAGCCCTTCTTCTGATAAGTAATCAGCAAATAAAGAGATTACTTTATTAAAGGAGATAGCATTTATGATTTCTTCACTAGGCTTAAAAGTCTGCTCAAGTCTAGCAACAATATCAGCATTCATTGAACGATTATGTACTTTAGCTGATTCAACAATCTTATCTTTGAGATCCTGCGTCATACGCATCTTGTATTCAACGTCTGAACTTCTAGCCATCTTTATGCACTCGAATAATTTAATTTATAATAGTATCCCCACTGGGGATTGACAAGAAGTTTTTAACGTTTTAAATTATAAAACATCCCCACTGGGGATATAAAAAAGCCTCGATGACTTTGGACGGCTATCGAGGCTTCTATCAACTTTCTTTCAAGGAAAAGTGACATGACAAGTCTAACATTAAGTTTCAACGAAGTGAAATTTAACCCTGTTCAGCATGAACAACAAATCTGGCTTACGGCGAGTGAACTTGCGAAAGCATTAGGCTATGCAAAATCAGATGCAGTAGCTCAAATATATGAGCGCAATAAAGATGAATTTAATGACTCAATGACAACGACCCTCAAATTGAGTGTCGTTAGAAAAACTGGTTCAGTTGAGATGGATAATCGAATTTTCTCACTGAGAGGATGTCATTTGGTAACTTTCTTTGCGCGCACTAAAGTAGCCAAACAGTTCCGAAAATGGGTGCTTGATATATTGGATAAAGAAGTGGGAAATCCAATTACGAAAACTCAAAAGGAAGAACGCGAACCTTTAACCAATGCTGTAAATCTTCTCGTAGCCAAGACTAAACATCTTAACTACAGTGATGCTTACAAGCTCGTTCATCAGCGTTTCAACGTAAAACACATTGATGAGATTCCTTACGATACGATTCCTGTCGCAGTTGAATATGTTCATCACTTGATTGCTTTGTATAGTCAGGCAAACAAACACAAAGATACTGAGCCGCATATTCAAGCTGTATTACAAGATCAAAATGTTCAATTTCTAATGTGGTACGTGCCGATTCTTGCGAAGTTTATTAAGAATGAAGTTTATCCAGCCTTAAATGCAATACAAAGTAACTATGCAGGACGTTTGAGTGGCTTAACTTCGGAAGCGGTTTGCCATGCTAACATATTGAATCGAAAAGCCATCGGTTACGGCTTAACACTCAATCATGTTGGTGATAGGCAGCCTCATTCTATTGAATGGTATTTGGCTTGATGGATTGAATTAAAGAAAACCCGCTTAGGCGGGTTTTTTAACTTGGTAATACTTCGAATAATTTGGGTGGATCGTAATCATTGCATATAAATTGAGTGTGAGCTTTATTGCATGGAGTGATTCTATCCTTCTGCGAGGTGTACCAAGAGTAATTATGGATCGTTACACGAACTGCGCCATCATTGATATGTGTATCTATAAGTTCATCTACCTCAACAATTTCATTTGTATCGATATTCACGAGCGTGAAAGTATTATTTAATTTTGTCATTTTGTTCTCCATTAAAAAACCGCCTTTCGGCGGTTTGGTTTAATTTAGACAATTTTTGAAACTAGTTGCAAGATTGTCAATGGTCTCAATTGCAGCTGGTGCTCTTGCACCAGACCATGTTCCAATTGATCTAAATCCGTTATTAGAGGATCCACCAGTATTTTGTTGAGCAGCTTGTATATTTTGGAATACAAGCTGAACATTACTATTTATTAACGAAATTTTTGCATCATACTTAATGTAGTCAACAATTAATCCACCTTGTTGTGGCTTTGTTTTCATATTGCCTGTAACAATTATTGTATTACTTTGCTCATCAATAAGCTTAAAAACATTACCAGCACTAATTTGTTGACTATTGCTCTTTTCATAGTATTGTCCAGAGTAGGCTCCAACAAAACTTTCTGCCGCATCTTTAAGTGAGACACTGTCGTTAGTAAAAACTGATGCTGCACAAACCTTAATATTGCTAAAACTTATGGATTTTGAAGTTGAAAATGAATGATCGATTTTATCTATATAAGTTGACTGCCCTGTACCAGTTGGAACCGTGGAAACATTTTTTGGCAATGCTATAGGTGCTGAAGAACATCCAACCAAACTGCTAATCACTATAAGTGGTAAATATTTTTTCATTTCAAATCCTTAATTTATTTTGAATAAATCTAACATTTGGAAAAAAGAAAAGCTACCGAGGCAGCTTATCTTCTTTTTCTAAACTCCCTATCAATAATTCGACCTTGGCGACATTCCTCTATCAATACTTTTCTAACAGCATCACCTATCAAATTACCGAGCTCTTTAGAGGCTCCTTCGCTTTTTACATCACTTGTACTATCATTTTGGATTGTTACATAGACGGTTACAGGGGCGCTAATGGAAGCTTCATCACTTTTTGTATTTATTGAATCTAATACATGAGACTTGTTAAAATTAGATGGTGCAGGGAAACTAGAATTAATTGCAGGAACCTTACTTTCACTCACATAACCGCCACCAGCAAAACCAATCATATTACCCTTGCGCATAGCTTCTACGTTATTAACACCACCCCAGCGTTTAATGTCTTCTTGAGAAAATACCACCTCGCCTTTGTGTACAACTCCAGCAGGATCAAATTTCCCTCCAGGACCTGTATAACCGCCAGTATAAAACCCAGGAGTAACTGCTTGAATTGCAGCCTGAAGAACACCTGCCTTTGTTGTAGCAAGCGCAACATCTACGAGATTGGCAGGGAACGGTTTTCCAGCCCATGCTGCTGAAATAGACGTATAGCCATTCATAATTGCACTAGCAAGGTTTGCAGCCTTTTGCGTGGCTAACAATGTCTTGTAAGCTCCTGATGATTCACCTGTATATCCTCTAACAATCTCTCCCATTTGCCCAAACATAGTTCCATATACAGATATATTGTCAGTATATTGCTGTTGCCTCAAAATCCTCTCGTCCTCAACTCCTTTCATGCGGATTAACTTTAACTGAGCCTCAAGGTTTTCTTCCGCTTTAATTAGCATTTGACTTCGTGTTTCAGCGTCAATCAAATATTGATCCTTATCATCCTTCTTATTTACGTCTTTAACAGAATTTTGATAAGAATCATAAGCACCACCAATTGAAGAACCATATTGATTTTGAAACTGCCACTGTGCAAGTTGTGGTTGAGTCATGGTGTTTTGCGCAATTACCTCATAATAAGCACGTTGCAGTTCACCAGTTTGCAGTTCTAAAGCGGCTTTAAACTCATCAATTTTTTCTTGTTGGAGTCTGCGGTAGGCTGCTAGTTCAAGATCGTGAAGCTCTTTGTAATTAGCTTTACGTTTAGCTTTCACTTCATCACTATACTTACCTTCCGCATCAAGCTTTAAAACGTTAGTATCGTATGTAAATTGGAGCTTCTGTGATTCAGTATATTTGTAGCCATTGAGCTCATAATCCTGCTGGAGATCATTAAGTTTCTTTTGTGCTTCAAATCGAGTAGTTAACTGAGCTTCATAGATTTTCTTTTCATCACCAGATAAAGCCGAATTTTCACGAATCTTCTTGAGTTGATCTCTATATTCTTGCTCCTCTTGAAGTGATTTAGTTCTAAAAGATTTTTGGATCTGTTCAGCTTCATCCATCTGCTCTTTAGTGTATTTATCAATATCTTTTTGAGTCTTAGACCCATCAATAAATGAAATAGAACTATTAAATGCAGATTTCCATGCCTCTTGAGCTGATTTACCAGAAGCTATCGCTTGAGCATATAATTCACGACTGGCTTTAAGGGCATTTTGAGCATCTTTGACACTAATACTCGCTTTGTTCCCTGCTTTACCATCGTAATAAGATTTGCCTGTCAATGGGTTCGCAACAGAAGCAAACTCTTTAGATAAGTCGATATTCGCAGCAGTTAGATTATCGTTTTTCCCCTTAATATAATCCTCAATGTTTCCACGATCTTTCTTGGCTGTGAGTAGATATTGCTGAACAATACGCTCTTGTACGCTCGCATTGAATTTTTCAGCGACAGACACAATCCCAGCATCAATTGCACCTTGAAGTGTAGATGGAATAGTCTGATATTTACCTGCTGCAAATATAGAACCATTTTTCTGCAATGATCTAATTTGACCAACAGTCATATCCACTAAATTAAGTTTAGAGCCAACACTATCTCCTGCTTTTCCCTTATTAAAGGAGTTATAATTTCCTTCACCTCGAGCAATCACAGAATCTATTGTCTTAGACTTAATCGTTTGTTCTTGAATGCGTTGCTGTCTCTCAAGCTCTTTAGTTCGATCTTTTTCGGATTTAGCTTGTAGATCATCTAAATCTTTGATCTTTTGCTTAATTGAAAGATCCGCCATCATTAAACTAAAGGCACCTGTATCTATAGGCTGATTTTTACCAAGTAAACCTTGAGCCTCTTTTAGCTTGACATAATTCTCAGCAACTTCTTTTGAAATGCCTTTTGCTCTTAAAGCTAATATTTCACTATTAGTAGAGATATCACTTAAAGACTGATTAATGAATTTCTGAATCTCAGCACTTAATCCTTTAACACTCTCTGAAGTAGCAACAGCTTTTTTGGTACCGTCTTCTAAAACTTTATTGAAATTCGCCCCAGTAATATTTGAGTCACTAAGAGATTTATTTAAGCCATCTTGAGTAGACTTGTTTTTCTTCAGTTGGATTTCATTAAGAGTTAAGGCTTTTTGCTGTGCTTCGACATTATTTGCTATTTGCAAATATGATTTCAGATCCGAATCTTTGATTGGAATATATTTTTGAAACTCCTTAAGTAAAGCAGTTGCTGATAAAGCGCCAGCACTATAAGCATTTATAGATTTTTTTAGCTGCTCAATACCATCCTTAGACACGCCAGCATTCGCAGCGCTCTGCAATAATGAATCAGACACAAAGCTAAAGCCACTTTTAGCCGATTCTAGACTAGACGTTAATCTTTCTTGCTCAAGAGTGAGATTGCTACTTTCTTTAGCAAGGTTCTCATAGATTCCTGAAGCTTTATCTAGGGCGCTATTTGCTAATTGACGTTGAGCAGTTCCACGCGCAAGCTCATTGTTACCCTCTTCCATTTTTGCAAAGAATTTTTGAGCCTGTTTAATTTCACCATCAGTAAATAGTTTGGAAGCATCAATTGCCTGTAATGCCGATGCAGTGCTTAATCCTTCCTTTTCGATCTTTTTAAGCTGATCAAGTATTAGATTTTGGCGCTTAATTTCTTCATTGCTTATAGAATCAGAATTTCCTGCAACCATCCCCAAAAGACCATTTTTGGACTTTGAAATTTTAGATTCAGCAGCGCTTACTCTTTTATCAATTTCATCCATTTCAGAAACAAGTTTAGCTGTTGATAATTTTCCATATTCAGCAGTTAATTCGGAAACAGTCTTTTTTTGATTTTCAAGGGAATTCGTAGCTGATTCAGTATTATCCCCCATTAAGAGCATAGATGCGCCAACCGCAGCAACAGTTAAACCCAAACCTACTGGACCACCAAGAACCCCAATTAGCGATGTTCCTGCACGAGTAGCTAGGGATTTAGATGCGTTATTAGCATTTTGAGCAATAGTATCTGCTTGAAGTGCAGCTGTGTTCGCCTGTCTTAACGGCAATACTGTTTTCTCTAGATATGCTATTCGTGCCATACCTGTCATTCGAGCTAATTGAGCTTCAGCATTCGCCAACTCTATAGTGGATAAATGTGCAATACGTGCTGTTCTTTGAGCCGTGATTTCATTTGCTAATTGCTCAGCTCGAACTTCTGAGACAAGTGTTGTAATTCTTGTTTGTTGAGCAGCCACACTTTTATAAAGTGCTGGAATGTAGGTTCCTAACCAGTATGCACCACCGATCATGGCAATGTTTGTTACTGTATCTAGGTTGTTTGCAAGAGAACTTAAAGAACTCGAAATTGCAGATGCTGCCCCACTTCCTTTGCCTGCCTCGCCTACAAATTTAGTAACGGCATTGGATAATTGAGTAAAAGATTGTGCAATAGTGAAATCTGTTTTGCCAAATAATTCATCAACAGAAGTTTTTGCATTGGTTAAAGCGCTTACCAGTGCATCACCTGTGATTTTTCCTTCACCCGCCATAGATCTAAGTTGGCCAATATTTACGCCCATACCTTGTGCAATAGCTTTTAATAAGCCTGGCGCCTGTTCTGCAATACTGTTGAACTCCTCACCACGCAAAACGCCTGATGCGAGCGCTTGCCCAAACTGCATCAAAGCAGCCTCAGCACTAGCAGCACTACCACCAGATATTGAAATTGCTTTCGATACAGTCTCAGTCAACTCAGCAGTGGTTTTCATCGTAATACCAAGGCGTTGAGCATTATCTGCAAAACGCTGATAAACCATAGCTGTTGAATCCCAAGATGCAGCAGTCTTTTGAGCAATACCAAAGGTATCTTGCATTGCTTGGTTTAATGCTTTCTGATCATTTGTTACAAGTTTTAGGCGGTTTTGAAGACCTGTATAAGTATCCATCTTAGATATCGCAGTACCAACAGTCACAACACCTGCCAAATACCCTGCCAACTGCCTTGCTGCCACTGACATAGAGTTCATTGAAGTAGTTGCGTAATTACCAGTGCGTTCGATACTTTGTAGCTCTCGATCTAAAGCACGTGCATTACGTGCTGCTTGTTCTGAGCTAATTTCAATAATGAGTGTACTGCGTTGTTCAGCCATGACTTTTCCTTAGGCGTAAAAAAAGCGCCTAACGGCGCATTGCTGATAAACAAAACCCCGAAGTTCGCGCTGTCGGGGTTTTGTTTTGGGTATAAAAAACCGCCTTTCGGCGGTCAATTAGAAAATAAAATTATTCTAGAGTTACTTTTTCCTCAATAAGGAAATAGAGCGCTTTATTGTTAAAAGGAATGATGAAAAACCTTACAAATACACCACTTGGAAGTGTCAGTTTAGCAAAATAAACATCCAGTTCTCTTACCACAACATCATCACTAAAGCACCAGTCAAGATAGTCCATGATTCGAAAAGCGAGATACTTTTTACGATCTGCTGTTTCAATTGTCATACCTAATGGCTTAGTTAATAAATAGTCTTGAATTAATGTTTCAATATTAGAATACTTAATTTTTTCGTATGTGAAATCTAATCCAACATAATTATCATAGTGTTTAAAAAAGTTACCTTCTATTGTTAATGATGGATCATTATCAACATCAAAAATATTCAGATTTTTCTCTCTAATATCACCATCGATTCCTGCGAGTCCTTTTAAAAATCCTGATAGAAAACTTATTGAAGTATCAATTAATTCCATTGTCTAATCCCCTTTAATTACCTTCACACCAAATTTTATAAGCCCGATTTAAATCATCTTTTTTGTCTCTAAGAATTCTAATCCGCTTTTGATGTCCCACATAATCCTTACTACCTTTATCCTTAGCGTTTAAGTCACTTTTGCGCCATTTAACCGTTTCTTCCAAATCTTTAATTGCTTGTGAAATTTCATCACAAGGATCATTAGGTTTCATTTCTCGAATTTCCTCCTCACGATCATGCGAAATCTTATTAGGATGAAGAGCACTTCCCGCTAATATAGCATTCGCTTCCAACTGCTGAACAATCGGTTTAGCTTTCTCTGCATCGTTCTCAGCTTCATTTAAGATATCTTGAGCTGCTGCAACTGTTGCTATTTGCGCATCTGTATTGCCTGCTTCAGCTTTATCAATGACTTTTTGAGAGGCTGTGTCGAGTGGGAGAGTTTTTTCTTCTGGTAATTTTGTTGATGCTATTTTGGAAGGAGTAAATTGTCGAATATAGCCATCAAACGCAATAATTTTAGGACAGGTATCAAGGGTACAAATAAAGGATTTAGGGTTACAATAATCAGTATTCCAGCCTGAAGCACAAACATACGAGTAATATTGTCTTGCAACTATTTCAGCTGTATACCCTTCAAATCTATAAGTTTCACCTTTATGATTAAAACCATTAGTAAAATAGAGCCAATCCCCTCCAGTATTAGGTTCATAATACCGAATCTGATTATTAGCTGGATCCATCACCCAATCGATACCATCCAACAGCTCATTTACCGCTACTGTCAGTGCTACACCTGCTACACCACCGCGAAGAATTTTTGAGACTTGTGATGCGTTGGGGGTAATTAAGGCTTTAGAGGTTTTGGCAACATCACCAACTGATTTAGATGCAATTACAAGACCTGCGGCACCCACTGGAGTTGGATTTCCTACATTCCAACCATTAAGCGTTACGGCACTTGCTAAACCTGAACTCAGGGCTAAACAAATACCAGTTAAGAAAGCTAAGCTCTTTTTCATTATGTTTCCTTTTTCTTTAGACATAAAAAAGACAGTCATCGGACTGCCTTGGGGTGAAATTGGTAATAAAAAAGCACCCTGTTTGGATGCTTTCTAGTACCTATTAATAAATTCAGTAAAACTAAGTTTGACGACTAATTTCATGTCGTTAATTACCATTCTTCATATCTGGCACTGCGTATTTTAAGTTATCTGCAACTCGGTTCGTCCAGCCTTTGCCATAAGTTCCCCAAGTGGTTAACGATGTATAGAATCGCAAACGCTCAGCAGTTAATAAAATCAAAACATCAGTCACAGATAATGCTTTAACCGCAGCAATCGTTTTTGCACCTAAAATACCGTCATCAATGACACCTGCCACTTGTTGTAATTCTTTTATGGCTCGACTCTTTCCAGCATTCACGGCGAAATCCCATAATTGATAAACAATCGCAGGATGGAGTTGTTCAGCTCCCAGTTTGTCCCACCAATCTTTTTTATAAATTGCTTTGGCTTGTTCGAGTGTTAAGTTTTTGATGTCTAAATTCGGATAGGTGTTGGCAGCAATACCATATTTAGTTCCTTTCAGAACTCCCTTCCCAACTTTTCCACCTGTCCAGTTACCAGGATCATTACGATCAGTTGAGTAGCCACCTTCATGGCCAATTAATCGAGCAAATGCTTTCTCAAAATTCATTTAAATATTGCTCCAAATGCTTCTTTAATCTCTGTGATGATTTCATTAAATGATTTACCTTTTAGAAGCTGTACGGATTGATAAGCAATACCTATACAAAGCATTCCAAAAATGGCAAAAATCAACATCACAAAACCTTGTGCCATATGTGTGTAATGGGCTAAGTCATAGTATTCAATAAAAGCTGAGCCACCATACAAGCTGATGGCCACACTAAAAGTGAACTTCATAATGACGCCCATGGTGATTTTGATGCGGCCTTGAGTGTCTATATCTCCACTTAAAGTAAGTGCAAAAATAGCCCCAATAACAGCTGCAACAATTTTAAAAAGCCATGGTAGGCCTTTGATTGAAATTGGATCGTTCAATATATTTCCCCTAATTTTTGGCAATAAAAAAGCACCCGGTTGGGTGCCTGTTATGTTTTATATTCAGATTCATCTATAAATATGTTCCCTGTTTCTGAGGTACATAAACTACATTCTCAAAGTATCCACCAAATGAATATGCTGTACTTTTACCAACAGAGCTTGTCCTAACCAATTGAACAACAACATTTGTTGGATTTATGGTCATCCTTGGTACATAGAAAGCATCATCCATTCTTACCCCACTGGAACTGTAGTCATACCCAGCATAATATGGTGGTCTTGACCTGAAGGAGATGAAAATATTATTGGAATCAAGTCCGTCTGGGGTAGGGATTGTATACGTCCTAGCAACAGACTGCCCCATATTCAATGAACCTTCAAGAATTCCAATATTTTGCATTGTTCCTCTCATAGCATCAAAAATTAATGTCCCATCTTCAGAAAAAGCATGAACACCAAATTTACTAGGCATCAGCTTTACATCAAATGCATATACAGCAAACTCAACATTTAGGAATTGCGTGTCTGACCTTCCACTAACAGAGATGTAACAATCATTGTTAGATGTAAACCCTACGTTAGAAAAAACCTCAAAAGGTGCATTGGAGCCGATAGACCTACCAAACACCATAATCTTGTTAGAGATCATGTTGGCATTTTGAACAGTAGTATCGTAATCGAAACCAAGCTCTCTTAGTGTGTTTGCCCTCTTAAAAACCATACCACCTTGAAATTTCCAGTATGGTCTGAAGAATCTAATCTGCTTAATATTTGGTGGCACTGGAAGGACTGTATCAATAGAAAAACTCCATCTACCTAGCAGTTTAGGTATCAGGTACTTATCATCAATAACAGTCACTTGATTGTCATTGGTAATTCTTAAATACTCAGCCACGATACCCTCCAAAGTGGATTCTGTAATCCTTATCTGCTGGATTGATTGGGTTTGACCAGTTATGTCTCCGACCTACAGCAGAGTCAACATAATCATCCCCAACGATATATAAGTCCCAAGTATCCCCTGAGACATATCTAAAATAAGAACTAGCATTGTGAATCTTATCGAAGTACAAGAATGGATTTTGTAATCCAGATGGTAGATCAAATCTATATCGCCCTGTACTGTTCCCATTGTCCAAATTAATTGGTGGCACTTGGATGGAACCTTGCATGTAGCAAATTTGCAATGTAGGGTGAAAGGCGCTAACCAATTCACCTGTACCAAAGTAATCAACCAAAAGTCCTGCTGTCAATTTTTAACTCCTATAAAAACTCGAAGCCTATCCGACTCGTCAAAAATCTCAATTGACTGTCCTTGAATTACAGTACGTCCAGCACCAGCAACCCTTGACTCAAACCTCCCCAAGTTCGCACTAACAGCACTCAAACTTTCAGCATGAATCTTAGTTGCTGAAATATAACCAATGTTAGCGCTATCAAGATAAAGACCAGCAGGAACGACTGTCCCATTTGGTAATGTCACTGGTCCTGCTTGGTAATTAAAAGCATACTTGGTTTCATTTCCTACCGATGCTGGTGCTGCAATTGCAAACTGGTCGGCACGAATAATAAACAGACTCTTTCCTGAACCCTCGTTAATCAATCCAATACCAGCAACATAACCGTTCACATCTGTTTTCACAGTGTACTGAGCCTTGATACCGTTGATTGAGTTAAGAGATTGCTGTACTAAAGCAGTTGTCTCAAAGTTGTTTGGTTGCCACTGTAATACTGGTTGTGCAACGGTATCCTCATATAAACAAGCCCAATACACTTTCGCATAAGAGTTGTTTTGGTCAGGTTGACCACCTGTGATATAGAAACTAATGTTACCAACTGTACCTGTAGGAAAATAACTGTTGTTGAGCCTAGCAACCCTTACTTGTCTTCCAAAAGATTGGTTTGTTCCCTCAAAGTTTATTGCCCCATGGATGTAAGGTCTAAACTCACTTCCAGCTCCACCAGATTGAAACTCTGCCTCATACACCAGCGTATACCACTTACCAGCAACTAAAGGCTTTGATGTCTCTCTCGCCCAAAATGGATATGGATTAGAGCCGACTGGCTTCTCCGTAACTTTGTTAGAGTCAAGTAAGATATTTCCAGCTGCATTACCAGCTGTGGTTTGAACTTGACTCAAGATACCAGCCTGAGCTTCAACCCTACCATTAACTTCTGTAACCTTAGCATCCAATGTCTGTGTAGCTACAGCAGTCACACCAAGTTTTGCACTTATAGACACAGGAACCAATGACGGCACATAACCAACACCACCAGAACCCTCGTAAAAAGGTGCACCATTTACATACTGATTGCATGTGAAGTGATATTTCGTACCACCTCTTAGGTAAACATACTCCCTTGAAGATTCGATCTGTTGACTGATATCTTGGAAAGGAGCTTGTTGTGATTGTGTCCATAACCAATTAGAGTTAATAATTTGGCGATCAATCTCTTGAGCACCCCAACCACTACCTTTAGTTGTCCACCTCAAACTCATAGCGAATGAGCCACCACCATGACTTGACCAAGGCGCTTGTTCTGTTCCAAGGTTCATTACAATCTCTATTTCAGCAATACCAACAGAGTTGATGTTCATAAAGATAGGGTAGTAAAGGTTTGGATTAAGTCCAGATAAATCAACAATAGTCTTTTTACCATTCAGAGCCATATCAGATTTCGCTTCAACCTGAGTCAATGCGGTACCTTGGGCTGTGATTGTATTCCCTTGTTGATTAACCCTTGTCTCTAACTGATTCAGTGCATTTACATCAGCTTTTCCAGCAATAGAACTTTGAAGTCCTGTAATGGATTGAGCTTGTGCAGAGATGTCCTGACCATGTTGAACCACAGTAGCATCTAACTTAGAAATAGCTGTAGCATTGGCAAAAGTGTTTTGACGATCTTGTGTGTTCGTACCAAAGCCAACAGGTGTACCATCAACAAGAGTGAAACTGTGCGAGAACCAATCCATATTATGTGGTGAATCAAACAACACATAGACAGGACTTCCAACAGTTGCACTTCTTCTTGTGATGGCAATCGGCATCCTATTTCCTGTCCAGTTTCTAAGGTCTTCCAACCTGAAACCACAGTTAATAAGCACATTCCTTAGGTTTACGACTCGTTGATCCTCGTCCCACCCAACGTTACCTACATTGTCACATCCAGCAATAGCAAAGAAGTTACCGTATGGGATGTTACCAACAGCTGAAACAAAGTTATTTGAAGCAACCCACAAGTCACCATAAGTGTCAAAGTTTGTATAATTAACTAGATCACCAAGTCTATTAAACTCATACAAGTTAAGTCCGCGACCAATACTTTGAGTCCATTCCCCAAGAGCGTTATACAACCCACGCTTTTCATGTTGGCTGTCACCATTCCTGAAGGTAAAAATAGACCAATTTCTTGTGAGACCAACTTTATTTGCTGTTTCACCAGCTTGGGCTGAAACAGAGGTTATAGCCTGGCCTTGTGAAGTAAGCGTATTACCCTGCTGTTCAACAGTTGACTTCAAAGAGTTCAATGCAGAAGAATCAGCTTTGCTGCTTACAGAAGTTCTTAAATCAGTGATTGCCTCTGCATTAGCATTTGTCTTGTCACCGATTGTCGTAACTTTAGCATCCAATGTTTGAACAGCTCTTGCAGTAGCAAAATCGGTATCAGAAACGTTCCAAGCTGTTGGGATGTTGCCACGTTCGATGATAGGTCTTCGGAATCGGTAAACACCTTGGTATGGGAAGCTAAAGTGTGGAGCAAGCCCCCCTTTAACATACTTTCTTGTGTGGTAGTATCTTTGCCAAATATCATACCTTTGTACCTGCCCCTTAGCTAATTGCAGTGGAAGATAGTTCATAGAATCTTTCCAATACAATAGCGGTGGGTTAGGTACACTACCGCTCTCGATCAAAATCTCAACAGAGAAAATTACATCATCATCAGTGTTGCAATTTTCATCAACTCTCTCGATCTTATCTCCAGCCAACATACCTGTAACATAATTAGATGTACCACCAGACCAGACATACAAGACACTTAAATCTGAGGATAGGGTCGCTACATCTCCACCAGTAGCGAGACCTGTAGACCAAACCCCAGCCTCATCAATCAAATTCTCAGAACCTATAGCGATATTTTCAACTTTAGCCTCAACCTTTGTGATTGCTTGACCTTGTGATGAAATAGTATTGCCCTGTTGCTCAACTGTAGTCTTCAACTGATTGACAGCAGAAACATCAGCCTTGCCAGCAATCGAGTTTTCAAGAGCGGTAATCGCTTGCCCTTGTGATGTAACTTTGCCATCAATGGTTGCTACTTTGGAGTCAAGCGCTGTTAAAGCAGAAGCATCGGCTTTACCTGCTAGAGTATTTTGCAAACCAGTGAGGATATTACTTTGTGAATTAACCTGATCTCCAATAGTCACTACATCATTTTTTAGATTTTGTACTATTGATGCATCAGCCTTATTCACTACAGTATTTTGTAATCCAGTGATAATACTACTTTGAGTATTAACTTGATCTCCTATAGTCACTACATCATTTTTTAGATTTTGTACTACCGACGCATCAGCTTTACCATCAATCGCTGAATCTAATGCAGTCAGCTTGGAAGTGTTAGCTTCAGTTGCCATAGCAATCGTACTGATACTAGTTTGGACATTAGATAGTGAACCATCTATTGAAGCTTTGTAGTTGTCCAGCGTTTCAATCTGTGACTTATCAGCATCTTTACTTCGTGTAATTTCCTGAGTTAAACCATCATTGAGTGCTTTGATACCCTCTCTACGCTGTACTGTTTCCTGAGTTAAAGCATCATTCAATGCTTTGGTATCATCTCTACGCTGCGCTGTTTCTGCTGTAAGCTCGTTCGTTAACTTATCGACTTGTAAAGAAGTAGCAGTTGCAATTTTATTTACTTCAATAACTAAGTCTTTTGCCTCTGAACCCACTTCAATGCGACTAATCAAATCTTGATTTAGCTGACTATCTGTAATCTGGCCATCAAGCAATTCAAGTACATCTTTCGCATCAGTTGTTGTTGTACTATTTGTCCAGTCGGACCAGTCACCAACATTCCCGATTCTATCGATCAAACGTGCTTGATAGAATTGAGTTAGATTTGGCTGTAGTCCTTGGATTACTGTGGTTGAGGTTGGATAAGCAAAAGAGCCTAATGTTGCAATGTTAGATTTACCATCTGGTGAGACTTGAATCTCTACATAAGCCGTATCCAAAGCATTTGCTGGATAACTCCAATCCAGTTTCATACCAAATAAGATACCAGTTGCTTGGATAAACGCCACTTTAGGTGGTTTGCCCTGCTTTCCTTTTAATTCAGTCAAAATTGAATAGGTTGGTAAAGATGAAATATCAAAAGCACTAATCGCAACAACTCGCGCTTCATATTTACCTGCGTAGATACCAGCTATCTCTGCCGAATTGTTTCCAGTTATTGGTAGCTTTAACCAGGTTCCGTTATCTTTACGCCATTCAACTTGATACTTGGTTGCACCTTTGGCTTGTGGCCAACTGATCACCATGGTTTCAACAGACATTCCTTGCTGAACCATTTGCTCACTGGAAATGCTGACTGATTCAACAGGATCTTGAGTTGTAGGATTAATGATTGAGATCGGGCGATCATCAATAAATGCACCATGATCAAT